>Ga0082212_10002603_pt1 | contig 26174 bp, 20 predicted proteins | sample TergutNt197P3_FD_71548 | JGI IMG/M metagenome (GOLD analysis project Ga0082212, IMG submission 71548) | Neocapritermes taracua P3 segment gut microbial communities from Petit-Saut dam, French Guiana - Nt197 P3 | ecosystem: Host-associated > Arthropoda: Insects > Digestive system > Gut ...
GACAGGGCGCTTCACCGCGTTTTTCGATGGCGAAAGCGTTTGGAATCGCCTGCGGATATTTTTTGTAAATGGCTTTGCGGTCGTCAAGGAGCGCGTTGAATTCGTTCGGGCGCGTTATGGGACAGACCGTGGCGCAGTCGCCGCAGCCGGTACATTTATCCAGATCCACAAAGCGGGCGCGCTTACGAACCTTGACTTTGAAATTTCCGGGTTCGCCGGAAATTCCCTCGACATCCGCGGCCGTCATGATGTTTATGTTGATATTGCTCCCCGCTTCCACCAGTTTTGGAGAAAGGACGCACATAGAACAGTCGTTCGTCGGGAAGGTTTTATCAAGCTGCGACATCACGCCGCCGATCGCCGGAGACGATTCCACCATGTAGACGTAGTAACCGGATTCCGCCAGATCCAGAGACGACTGGATGCCGGCGATACCGCCTCCCACCACCATTACAGACCCGGTTTTTTCAGCCTTGTTTGCCATCTTTACCTCACATTTCCTTACTTACAACAGGCCCTTGGAACGCAGCATCGGCGCGGCGTCTATAAAATGCCGGTTCAGCCATTTCGGGGCGTCCGGATGTCCCGTGGCCAACCCGATCAGTTCCGTATAGTACAGAACAGGTATGCCGAGCGTTTTTCCGATATCCTTTTCCACGTCCTGCTGGCGTGTATCCATATTCATATGGCACATGGAGCAGCAGGCGACTATGCAGTCCGCGCCGGTCTCCTTCGCCTTAACCATGATCTTGCCCGCCAGTTTTTTAAAAATATCCATTTTCGTGAACATCAGACTCGCGCCGCAGCAGTCGGTTTTATAAGACCACTGCAAAGACTCCGCGCCGAGCTTTTTCAGCAGGTCGTCCATATACATTGGATTTTCGTAGTCTTTGATGCCGGTAAGCTTTGGCGGGCGCACGGGGAGGCAGCCGTAATAGCAGACGGCCTTCAGCCCCGTAAGCTTTTTGACGACCTTCTTTCTGATTTCGGCAACCATGTCCTTACTGCACAGATAATCGGCGGCAAAATGAATGGCTACGTTTCCTTTATAGTTAAAACTGACTTTTTCACCGTGTTCCTTAATCGCGTATTCCGCCCCTTTGAAGCGACTGTAGCAGTTGGCGCAGGGGACAAGAAGATCCATGTTCATCTTCTCGGCAATTGCAAGATTCCGAGCGGGCATCTCGACCGCCAGTTTTTCATCGACAGCGTGCGCGGAAGTCGCGCCGCAGCAAGTCCAGTCTTCGAGTTCGTGAAGCTTGATGCCTAATTGCGCCGTCACGCCGCGCACCGATTCGTCAAATTCCTTGGATGTGCCGTGCAGTGAACACCCGGGAAAATAAGAGAAATCCTTCATCGGGCACCTCCTTTATCCACTTCCTTAAATAAATCCTTGAATGCCTTGTCACCTTTAAAGCTTGGGAAAACGCCCATTCTTCCACGCAGAAACGCCTTAAGTCCCCAGCCCATGAAACCGCCGATACCGCCGCTTTTCAGTTCATAAAGCGCGAATCCCGGTTCCCATGTCCGACCAGTAAATTTTGTCAGCGTCAGGAAATATTTGTGGAACATGGAGATGTTTTTTTCGCCGGAAACGGCGCCCGTCCGGTACGCAATTCCGCGCAACGTGTCCATTACCCGCGCTATATCGATGCTGTTGGGACATCGCGTGCTGCATGTGTGGCAGGAAGCGCAAAGCCATATGGTTTTCGAGTTTAGAACCTTGTCCCGGTGCCCGTACTGAATGTGCCGGAATACCTGGTTGGGGAGAATGTCCATTGTAAAGTTGAGAGGACATCCCGCCGCGCATTTCTGGCACTGGAAGCAGTTCTGAATTTTTTCGCCGCTGTCCTGAAAGACCTGCGATATCAGGGACGTACCTTTAACGATAGACTGCCCGCTTGCGTCCATTCCTATGCTCCAAATGAAAACAAAAATTAAGTGGCGGAGAGGGAGTCCGCCAAAACCATGTTTTGCAACGTCTAGTACCGCCTGTTAATTCCCTAATAAATCAATAGTTTACAAAAATGCTTGCCTGAAACCGTCTGCTGTTGTATCCTAAAATCTGCCATTTATTGTTACGTTTTATGTTACCTAAAAAGCAGGGGAGCCTAACCCTGCTAAACAAAAGGGGAATTATACATCAATGCCGAAAATTGCAAAAGAATTAACCGCAAAGGCGGTAACAAATATCAAGGGTGACGGGCTTCATGCCGTCGGCGGCGTGCCGGGGTTGTATCTTCAAATCGTTGGAAACGGTAGATCATGGATACTGTACGCAATGGTGAGCGGACAACGGCGTAAGGTAGGTCTTGGGAGCTGTGAGCAGGTATCTCTTGCCGAAGCCCGCGAAAAAGCCCGCGAAATGCAAAAGCAAATCAGGGACGGCGTAAACCCTGCCAAGGAACGCCAAAAGGCGAAAGCACAAGCCAAACTGGAAGCGGCGAAGATTAGAACATTTCGTGAATGTGCCGAAGCCTACATTATGGCGAACCGTGCCGGATGGAAGAACGCAAAGCACGCGCAACAATGGGAGAACACGCTTTCAATGTACGTCTATCCGAAAATCGGCGGGCTGTCAGTTGCCGATATTGATACCGGCCTTGTTTTGGACGTCTTACAACAACCCGTCACCATAGAAGGTGGAAGCAAACCACTATGGGAAGCGAAAACAGAGACGGCTTCCCGATTGCGCGGGCGCATGGAGTCTATATTACAATGGGCAGAGGCTCACGGACTGAGGGAAGGTAAAAACCCGGCAGACTGGAGGACGCTGAAATATACGCTGCCCGCGCGGAATAAGGTTCAAAAGGTGAAACACTTCGCGGCGCTTCCCTACGCTGAAATTGGTTCTTTCATGGTTGATCTTCGCAAGCGTGAGGGTACGTCAGCACGGGCGCTGGAATTCGCCATACTGACGGCGGCGCGCTCTGGAGAGGTACGCGGCGCAACATGGGAAGAAATCGACATGCAAGCTAAGGTTTGGACAATACCGGCGGAACGCATGAAAGCGGGCAAGGAACATCGTGTACCCTTGTCTGACGCGGCTATAATGCTTCTGGAGTCCCTGCCACTTTATGAGGGAATCAACTATATCTTTCCAGCACCGAAGGGCGGCGCAATGTCTGATATGTCCCTTACGATGACTCTACGGCGCATGGAACGCGGAGACCTTACAGCGCATGGCTTCCGGTCAACCTTCCGCGATTGGGCAGGTGAAACAACGTCATACCCGCGTGAAGTCGTGGAACATGCTTTGGCGCATCAACTCAAGGATAAAGCAGAAGCGGCGTATCAGCGCGGAGACCTATTCGCAAAGCGCAAAGCCTTAATGACCGATTGGGCGCGATATTGTGAGACAGTACAGGCCGCCAAAGGTGACAACGTGGTTTCCATAAGGAAAAGGAAAGCTGTATAATCGGCCTTGCCGCGCCTATCCCGACGGGGAGAAAACCGGGTACTCCTTACCCGGCTGGCGTGGCAACTTCATAAGGAGCGAACATGAAAGGAGCATGTTATGAGAGGTTACACAAATATTGATCCACAGTACAAAGATAAGCCAGAACTCACAATACCTGAAATGACGACGTTATTAGCTGGATATTGCCCTTCGATATTGATTTGTGATACCACGCTTATTCACGAAGAAGATAAAGCTTCCTATGAAGTTGCAATGGAAACTATCAAGGTTTGGCGTGAATCTATAGAGACGGAAATAAAGAGAGCCTGTCGTAGACTCGTCTGGGGAAAACCCAATTGGAGCCTGTTGCAAAGTGAACACTCCATAAGCATCCTTAACTTAAACCTTGAGCGTAAATATATTGCACCGGGTAAAGAAGTTTTTGATTATGAAAGATGCACAGCGAAAAGAGAAGATTTTATAAGATGGATGCGAGATGCTATAAAGTTAGAACGTGTACCGCTTAATACCAAAGAACTTTTGGGTATGGTTCCAAAGAAGCCAGAAGCTAAAACTGATACACCCGCAGACCTCACATCAAAGCAAGTGGTTCTATCTGATAAGAAGCATTCAAAAGAACAATCGACAAAGGGAAATGAGAAAAAAGGATGGACTGACCCGTTCGCCGAATTGGATGCTACTATTCATAGTAAATATGACAAATATTTAGATGGACTAACAACACAACAGTATGAAGTCTTTCTTTTGAAAAATGCACATAGTCTTACCAGTACTGAAATTGGGAAACGGTTAGGTGTATCACGCCAAAGAATCGACGATGTACTTGCTATGGTAGACACTAAATTAAACAGAGACCGCAACAAAAACCTACGTAAAAAACAACAAACCGACGAAAACGACTAAGACACACCCGATACAATCTAAGGGCAATCATAAGCGCAACCCGTTATGCAACGTTGCACGCAAACTGTGTATTCAGTTATTTTTCACGTCTTCATAACAATTTTCAGAAATAATTTTCACATATATTTCTTTTAGTGATACGCACTTACGCCGCATACTCCCTATTAAACTCCTATTGCAACCCTTGTGCAACGTTGCGGTGCAACCCCTAAGGGTATGAGCGCAGTTGTTTAAAAGCGTTCACGATAGAATGTTAAACGATTTTAATGGAGTACGTTTATGAATGACAATAAGAGAAACATCATGTTCCGGTTACGTGATGTAATGGGAGCAACTGGACGTTGTAAGGCGAGCATATACGATCTGATAAAGCGTGGTTTGCTAACACCACCAGTTAAGATCGGAGAACGGGCCTCTGGTTGGCCGTCGTGGGAAATCGAAAAGATTGTCGCCGCGCAGATTTCAGGCAAATCAGAAGGTGTTATCAAGACTCTGGTAAGTGATCTTGTGAAAGATCGTGAAACCGCTTTCGTGGGTAATTAACATTTCTTAACAAAAGCCCGTTCCAGATTGCAGGTCTGGACGGGCTTTGGAGGGTATTATGAACCAACAATCAAATTATACTGGAAATAGTTTAACTATGCAAAAACAAAATCTAAGTATATCAACAATGCCGGAACCTTGGCAAGAGCATGTTGACGGTAACACGCTATTATCTGAAATCGTCACAGTAATAGAAAGGTTCATTGTTTGCAGTAAGGAAACCTTGATAGCGGCGGCACTTTGGGTTATCGTAACATGGTTTGTAGATGATGTTCAAGTTGCGCCGATAGCGTTGATAACCGCACCTGATAAGCAATGCGGAAAGACACAGCTTTTAACAATTATGGCGAAGCTATCACGTGAACCTCTACCCATAAGTAATGCTACAGTGGCGGCAATCTTTCGGATGATTGAAAAGTACGCACCAACGATATTTATTGATGAAGCCGACAGTTTCCTAAATGACAATGAGGAATTAAGAGGTGTTCTCAATAGTGGACATACACGCGATGCCGCTTTCACACTTCGTTGCGTTAATGACTCTCACGAACCGAAGCCATTTAGTACGTGGAGTTTCAAGGCGGTATGTGGTATAGGCAAACCTGCACCGACGATAGTTGATAGGTCAATCATCCTTTCTATGCGAAGAAAGACCCAACAGGAGAAGGTAGAGAGGTTACGTCACGTGCTACGAAAGGAACCAACGTTGTTTAGTGACTTGGTATCCAAACTGGCACGTTTCGTGGAAGATCATCACGAAGCCATGCGGGAAGCGGAGCCGGAGCTTCCAGAGGAATTAAGTGACCGCGCACAGGATAATTGGGAACCATTGCTGATGATTGCTGACATGGCAGGTGGTGACTGGCCTAAACTGGCACGTGAGGCGGCGGTGAAAATTTCCAAAGCTGATGACGGCTCTGACTCTACCGATAGTAAGTTACTGGCAGACATTAGAGAAGTGCTTAGAACTAAGCATAAAGGCGACACTATCAGCCTTAAAGAATTACGTAAGTATCTTTGTGAAGATGATGAGATGGCATGGTCAACCTATGACCGTGGGTACTCCATAACTACGCGGTTTCTTGCGAAAAAACTTGGTGAATATGGTGTTAAAACTAAGCAACATCGTTCTTTCAACGGTAAAGGCTACGAAATTGGCCAGTTTACTGAGGTTTTCGAGAGATATTTACCTTTTGAACCTCCCGAAAATTCGGAAACATAGAAACAAAATGATCTAAGTATATTAGATGCAGTGATTAACGATGTTTCTGAAAAATAAGCGTTTCGGAAACGGGCGGCAATGTTTCGGAAACGTCGCCAAATATAGAAACAGTATAACGTTAGTTATTTCACTAGTTATACGGAAATGTTTCTGGGTTTCCGAAAAATAAGGAGATGGCTATCAACTATCCAGTTCCGTAGAATTTAAAGCAACTCTCACGGGGCTGGAAATGTTGATAAGTATCAGAGTAATTAAATTTTTAACAACTAATTGGAGGCTGGCATGGCAACCCGTCAACTACCTAATTGGCTTGACGCCTATGATAAGTATACGTCGAATAGTGAGTCACCTGAGAGCTATCATCAGTGGTGCGGTGTGTCTACAATAGCTTCAGCGCTACAAAGAAAATGCGTATTAAATTTAGGCATTGGAGCTGAATTTTATCCCAATCTTTACGTGGTGTTAGTTGGGCCAACAGCTTGCGGAAAAGGAACCGCAATGTCATTTGCTGCGCGACTTCAAAAAGAAGTTAAAACGATTCACACAGCGAGTAATGCCACTTCACTGCCCGCGCTCATCCGCACGATGAAAAAGATTGATATTCCTATCATCGACGAGGAGGCTGGTACGATGGCATTTCATGCCTCGCTTACGATCTTCTCCACAGAGTTGACAGTATTCATTGGGCAGAAGGAAAGCAAGCTCCTGTCGCATCTGTGCGACTGGTTTGATTGTCTGGAGCGTTGGGAATACGACACAATATCACGTGATAAGGAGGTAATTCATGGGGTGTGGGTTAATCTGCTCGGTGCTACAACGCCTGAAAACATTGTGGCGGCGTTGCCTCCGGAGGCTATCGCAGGTGGTCTCACCTCCCGCATTATCTTTGTCGTGGAGCGAAAGCGAAAGCAGTTGGTTGTCTTCCCCACTCGGACACCGGAGCAGGCACAGCTCGAAAAAGACCTCATCGAAGACTTACGAACAATTCACGAAATGTCCGGGGAATTTAAGTGGGCCGACGAAGCAGCAGCGGGCGCTTATGCGGACTTTGCTGTCGAATCAGATCAAAACCCTCCATTTGTTGGAGACTCAGCTTTCCAACATTATGCCGGGCGGCGAAGGAACCACCTCTTGTCCACGGCCCTGTGCATGTCTGCGGCGCGTTCCTCCGAAATGCGAATTTCCGTGGATGACCTGCAACGTGCGATCAGTCTACTTATATCAACAGAAAAGAGGATGAATCAGGCGTTTCGTGGTTTGGGCAGTCCGTATGCGATTGACGCGGGCTGATTGTAGATTAATAAGGCGAGAAACTCGCCTTGATGGTATAGTTTTCTTGAATGGCAATGAAGAAAACGAGCAGAGCGCCGTTAGCATGATTGCGATATGAACGAAATAGCCTAAATGAAATTCTTTGATGAAGGGATGTGAGATTGATGGAATGTATAAAAAGCGTAGTAGAAATAATTTCTCCGATTGTTATTGTGGTATTCGCAGCTTTAGTGTGGCGTACTTATGAAAAATTAGCGGACATCGAAAGCAAAAGAGATCAGCTGCACATTAAAGAAAATGCAACGATTGTTTACTATGATTTAATATTAGGATTTAAAGATTTGATTAAGCTAAAAAAGAGTTCCATGTGTGAGCCGCACGTTCTTTATTTTAGTGACGATTGGATGAAAAACGTAGCTGCATTGTCAAGTGTTTTATCTCCTTGTCAATTGGAGCTGTTATATCATTTATATGGAGAGCTACATACATTAAAAGAGCATTTAATTCTTTGTCATAAAATACCCATAAATACACAAGATAGCGACGATTATAAGAAAAGAAAAGGATATGAATTAGAGTTCATTAATATGGGGACTAAATTATTTAACGATTTCACGAATCCATTAGAAGATAATATAAAGGGACAACTAAAAAAAGAGTATACAGAAATAATAATAAAACTTGAAAAAAACATTGGATTAGAATCGAATTAATAGTTAATACGATAGTGCGCCGGTCAAGCCCGGTAATGAGTAGATGCCTGCGTTTCTCACTACTCCCCGGTTCGGGGAATAGTGAGAAGGCTTGATAATCGCTATTGCCAGTATAGAATCGGATAACCGCCGCCGTCCGGCATTTTCCACGGATTGTCAACGTTGTTTCCAAATTTCCATCCGAGACCGCCCACTCCGTCGCCAACAATGGTGTCGGAATAAGTGGATTGTGTTTTCAATTGAGCATCTGTCCTATTGACACCGCGCCCTGCTGAAAGTTGGTAACTTGAACCCAAAACCGTCATAATATTTAAGGCGAAATTGTTGTATATAGGCACAGTACCCTCTGAGATATAACCTACTATACGTCCTGCATAAAGTGTGGAATTGATTGCCCTGTTGATTGCGGCGCAGTTGGTTATTGTACTCGAAGATACATCTCCAGCTATGCCGCCTGCATAAGCATAAGCGCGTGAAGAATCAGACGCAGTAGAAGTAGCAGAAATATCTCCGATACTGTAACAATTGGTTATTGGAATGTAGGTCATCGCATATCCCGCTATACCACCAGCATAAGAATATGCAAAAGCATTATTTAAAGAAACATTGGCCGTAGCAAAAACATTTCCTATACTGTAGTTGTTGGTTATTGGGCTGTTAGATACATACCCCGCTACGCCGCCTGCATAAACGCTTGCAAGAGAAGAATCAGAAGAAACTGTAGCATAAATATCTCCCGTACTGTAACTGTTGGTTATTGTGCTGCCCGTTACATAACCCGCTATGCCACCTGCATAAGCAGGATAATAATAAATAGAATCAGTAGCAGAAACATCTCCCGTACTGTAACTGTTATTTATTGTAGTGTTAATGTCCGTTACATACCCTGCTATACCGCCTGCATATTGGCCATAAATATCTCCCGTGCTGTAACTGTTGGTTATTGTAGTGATGCCATATATGGTGCTATCACTACTGCCCACATATCCCGCTATGCCGCCTGCCCTAAAAGAACCAAAAACATCTCCAGTACTGTAATTGTTGGTAATTGTGCTGTCATATATATCACCAGCTATACCACCAGCAGTAGAAGAACTAGAAATATCTCCCGTACTATAACAGCCTATTATTGCAGAGTTGTTTACAGTATTAGCTCCGAATCTTGAATTAGTTACATAACCTGCTATGCCACCTGCATAACCAGTAGCATAAATATTTCCTTTGCTATAACTGTTCGTTATTGTCGTGTTATATGTATACCCAGCTATGGCTCCTGTGTAGCTTCCGCCAACAATGCTAACATCTTCCAAAGCAAGATTGGCTATCGTGCCGTTGCGAACATAACCGAATAGACCTACATAGGTTGTTATTCTGACAATATTTAAGTTTGTTATTTTATAACCATTACCATTAATTTTACCCGTAAAAGGAACACTGCTTGTACCTATCGGAAGCCAGTTGTCGTATATTTCTAATGAAATATCAGCCATTAATCTGAAGTTGCCTGAAAGATTGTTCATGATTTTGGTGTATAGCTCGATAGGAGTATAGATTTCTTCAAAATTATCGCCGAGCATTTCGGGATCGGTAACTCTAATCCTCGCGGTAACTTGCTTTGACGTATCGGCGGTTGCCGTTACCGTAACCCTATACTCTCCCTCCGACGTCGGTTTACACGCCAAGGCATTATTACTGCTTTTAACGCATCCGGAACCAGATATGGGACTAACAGATAATGTGAAATCCGTGTTTTGCGCATCCACGCTGAGCGTCCTCGTCTCTCCGACAAGCATACTAAACGTCGTAGGCGATATTGATATACGTACAGTGCGGTCGTTATTATTTCCGCCGTTATTATTATTTCCGCTGTTGTTTCCACCGCCGCCACTTTCACCGCCACAACCGATGAAAAACATCAAAAACATTGCTGTAATAACGATTCTTATTTGTTTAAATTCTTTTTGGCTGGCAAATGCTGACATGTCTGGCTCCCTGTCTGGTTGTTTTCCGCTCACCCTGTCAAAAAGGGCGAGCGACCACGCAGGTTTGCAGACCGGTCAATATGGAATCCGGCGAGCCTTGGGGCTCCCCGCGTGGCCACCCAAAAGGAGACCACATAACGGACAAACCGCTTTTCAGCGGCTGTCCGCCATATTGAATCGGGCTGCAAAACCCGTGCGTTTTTCACGCAGAGACATTGTAGGCTTCTGCCCGCACGGGGTCAACATGCGCACAAGGCAAATGCAGAGCGTGACGAGCAGCAACCGGCTGTGAACCTCGACCCGACAAGTGTCGGGAGGCCGGATCATTCGCCGCACCGCCGTATTTCTCAAATCATTTCGCATCAAACATAAAAATTTCTGGAAAATGTGAGTGAAGCATATAGCAATAGAAAATTTGATTATCCCCCTTCGAGTTTTCACGCAACCCGCGCCACGCCTGCATTACGCGGGAATGATTGATTAAAGGTGCGTACAGATGCGCGGGCACGGGGGAACCGTTTGGCGTGAAAATTTGGCTTGCTTGGTGTTGGTGGTGTTATTTATGTTATATGTGTTACTTGTGTTGCCTATGCTACCCTCGCCAATAAAAAAACATACAACAAAAAAACATACAACAAAAAATAAATAAATATTGGATTGCTAACCTCACATCTGCAAACCATGCGGAACGGGACGGGCAATGCAGGCGCGGGTTTTCGCGTGTCTTGTGGGCAGTCGAAATAATCGTGCTGTGAGGAACACGCCTTTTATTTTGCCCGCGCCGGTCTCTGTGAAGCTTCACAATCGACGAAACTATAATGGGCAAGGAATTGATATGCTTTTTTCTGGCGTGTTGGACTGGCAAGCGTGGCGACTGTCTGTTTTTTGCGAAATTCTCACACAAACCACCTGAACATCAACCGGCGGTCAGGTCATCGTCTGGAATAGTCTGAAAAAATCTGATGAAATCTACGTCCTATTGTTACGTTTTATGTTGCGTATTTTTTAAAAAAGTTCGTAAGTCTTTTAGAATCAATATGCAGTGGCGGAGAGGGAGGGATTCGAACCCTCGATACCACTCATCGCAGTATAACTGCTTAGCAGGCAGCCCTGTTCGGCCACTCCAGCACCTCTCCGCAATCCGGCCGGACGCAAAATCCGAAACCGCGCCCAATATTAACGGATTAAGGAAATAAAATCTACCGCGAAAGGAAAAGAGACACAATAAATATATACGCCGCTGTTTCGGCATGATACCTTACCTTTTTATTTTAACAGGATTGTAGTTACTCATGACTGAACAGGTTCGTGTTCGTTTCGCTCCAAGTCCCACAGGGTACCTGCATGTCGGCGGCGCCCGTACCGCTCTTTTTAACTGGCTGTTTGCACGCCGCTACGGTGGCAGGTTCGTACTTCGTATTGAGGACACCGACTTTAATCGGTCGTCCGATGAAATGGTCGAAGGTATTTTGCGTGGAATGCGCTGGCTGGGCCTCACATGGGATGAAGGGCCGTTTTATCAGTCGCAGCGGCTGGAGCGATACAGGGAAATGTCGGCGGCGCTGCTTGACGGCGGCGGCGCCTATCGTTGCTTTTGCGGCGTGGAAGACGGCCGCAAAAACTATGCGGAAAACTCCGCCTCGGTGGAACACGAATGTGCCGCGCTTTCCAGAGAAGCCTCCGAACGCCGGGCCGCAGCCGGGGAGCCTTTTGCCATACGTTTTCGGGTTCCGCCCGGCAGGACTTCCTTTGCCGACAAGGTCATGGGAAAAATTGAAGTAGAAAATTCCATACTTGAGGATTTCGTGCTGCTGCGTTCCGACGGTGTTCCAACGTACCATCTGAGCGTTGTAACCGACGATATTGATATGGAAATCACCCATGTCATACGGGGTGCGGATCATATTTCCAATACGCCGAAACAGATTCTGCTCTACCGCGCCGCCGGACGACCAGTTCCGGAATTTGCGCATCTTCCGCTGATTCTCGGCCCGGATAAACAACGGCTTTCAAAGCGTCACGGCGCGACTTCAGTAATGGCCTACGCGGACGAGGGCTACCAGCCTGAAGCGTTTTTTAATTTCCTTTCACTGCTAGGCTGGTCCCCAGGCGACGACCGCGAAATTTTTACCCGCGATGACCTGGCGTCGCTTTTTTCCCTGGAAGGAGTGGGAAAAGCTAACGCGGTTTTCGGCCTCGATAAGCTCGACTGGTTCAACAGTCAGTATTTGCGCAATATGCCAATTGATGAACTGCGCAAGCTGGCGATTGCCGACCTGAAATCTTCCGGAGTGTGGGGCGAGGCGCCTGATCCAGCTTCTCCCAATTACCAACCTTATCAAGTTTATTTGGACGCCGCGCTGGAACTCGTGCGGCCGCGCGCGCGCAAAGCCAGCGATTTTTCAGGGAATTTCCGGGCGTTTTTCACCGACGATTTTTCCTACGATGAAGCCGCCGCCACGAAATTTCTGTCGGATCCCAAGCTAAAGGAACTGATTCCCGTTTTACTCGAAAGATACGCCGCTTCTCGGGAATTCACCATGCAATCAACCGAAGCGGAACTGCGTCGCCTTGCTGATGAAGGCGGGGTCAAAGCCGGACTCCTGATTAACGCTCTGCGCGTCGCCCTCACGGGGCAAGGGGTGGCCCCCGGCCTTTTTGAAGTCATGCAGGTGTTGGGCAGGGAACGTACGCTGGCCAGGATGCGGCGACTCTGCGGCTGTTTAGCGTAAACGTTCTTCAATCAAGGCCGGGGTTGCACTGAATCAGGACTTTCGGATGCTTGCCTGTCAGGTGGGCTTCAAAGGCTTCCGCCGCACGGTCTATCGGGAATACGACGGCCGTGAGGTCGTCAAAATCCAGACGCCCGATGATGCGAGCCGTGCGTGTGAACGCGTATGGCGACACGAAAGTGCCGGTGATGTCGAGTTCCTTCATAAATAGATGATCGTAAAGATTGAGAGGCATATTGTAGTCGCGCGGATACTGTGCCACATATACGACGCGCGCGCATTTCGCGGAGATTTTAAGCAGGGCTTCAGCGGCGCTCGGTACGCCAGAAACTTCAAGGCAAACATCGAAACCACGTCCGTCCGTTATTATATCCGCCCATTTTTCCACATCTTCCTTTGTCGGATCGAGAGCGTATTTTGCGCCGTATTTCCGGGCGAGTTCGCGCCGCGCCGGGTTTGGTTCAATCATGGTGAGATTGGCAGCGCCGTTAAGGTTTAAAAGCTGAAGGCATAGAAGACCGATGGGGCCGCCTCCAGATACTACAACGTTGTGACCGGTTTTGATGTTTGTCTTGTCCATGACGCGCACGGCTATGGACAGGGGCTCTATAAGGCATGCGTTTTTCAGCGAAACGTCGTCCGGTACTTTGACGGGCTGCCGTTCGTTCCAGACTACGTACTCGGCCATGCCAGGTTCTTCTGTCGCGTTTTCACAGAACTGTTCCATGCCGTTGGCGCAGTAGTAGCATTTGCCGCAATAATTTCTGAAATTTCCGCCGACCCTGTCTCCGACTTTCCAGCCGTGCGCGGCGGCCGTTTTACCGACTTCGACGATGATGCCGGAAAGCTCGTGGCCGAGGCCGAACGGCGGTTCCCAACCGAAGATTCCATCGATTACGTGCGGATCGGAACCACAGATGGAGCAATAGGCGACCTTGACTTTTACCTCGTCATCGCCGACGTGCTTAACCGGAACGTCAAGCACCTCAACCTTGCCGCGCTTTTTAGGATCAACATCCTGCATATTGCCGATTTTTACGACGGTAACCTGTTTCATTGGCTGACATACCTCCCCACTATAGCTAAGGTTTGATTGTAATCTCCAGCGTCTTCGAACCGACGGGAATATATTCCGTTTCGGGCAGTTCGTACTCCATCAGAGGGGATATGTGAAGTGTACCCGCTGTGCCTGTTTGCCGTTTTGAGGAAAGAATGGAAAGAATGGACGGCGGCAGGCCGGGCAGCCCCTCCCCGTCGATTATCGCGCCCGTTTCCCGGCGGAACAGGCGCGCATAGATGCGGTCGTTCTTTCTCGCGTTGTTCATCAAATCTATCAACTGTGAAAGATCGCGTGGAATCAGGTTTCCCGTTTCCCTGTCATCCGCCTTGGTCAGCGCCGCGCCGTCGGCCACAACGAGCGAAAGACCACCCGGTGAGATATTTTCAGGAATTTTTATCGGATAACTCCGCTCAATCTTTGTCCCGTTTGCCCGGATACAGGATACGTTCAACTGCATTGTTTCTCCCGCACGCGCCTCGGTTCGGTCAAGCCTTATGGAATCGATCGCCGCAAGCTGATCTCTCTCAATCGCCGTAACATCAACTTCAATCCCTTCAATGTCCAGATTTTCATAGCCACCGGCCATGAGGTGATTGACGGGAACAGCGACGGCCAGCGACGCGCCCGCGGCGGCGTCTGAAACGGATGAAAACCGCCCGCCGATCTCGACATCCGGCTGATTTTTTACTCGAATCCTTCCCGTGACGCGCAGTGTAAGAAATCCCTGCTCCCGCTCGGAGGCCAGGATCGTGTTATACACAACCAGGCTGACCAGCGACGGCGTCAAAATAGCGTCGCGTACGATTTCATAACTGAACGTATTGCGAGCACGCCGGCTGGTGGTCAGCCGCACCTCAAGCGGCGTCATGCGCGGCCGTTCGCCCATAATTCCAAAAATGCCAGAGCTTCGATCCTGGCGGATCGTTCCGATTACAGCGCCGGCTTCTAAAACCTTGAAAGAGCTTTCGAGGTTTGGAATCACCGCGATTGCCGAAGCCCTGCGCATGGGTAATTCCGTAAAACCTGAAGACATTAGTTCATGACCAAAAGCGTAAAGCCGGTCGTCATCTACCCATGTTACGGTTCCTCCGGCTGAAACATCCAGATCACCCTGCACCAGCGAAACCGCAATATTGTCGCCCGGTCGAAAAGGTAGAGCCGCAGTCTTTGAGGAAGCGGTGTCCGCGGAAGCGCCTTCAAGAAGCGCCATACCGGCGCCGCTGAACATAGGGGCGAAAGTTTTGATTGCGCGCGGGTCAAAGCCGGCCAAACTGACAGGCGTGGCTATGAGCAGAAGCCTGTTTCCACCTGTGGATAAATTAGAGCGACCGGGGAGAAGTTCAGGAAGTTCAGTCGATTTTAGACCGGAGGACGGGAGCGGCAGAGTGAAATTCCAAAAGCTGCCTTTTTTGTAGATGTTGCCAGACGGCAGCGCTTCAGATTGTTCAACAGCGGAAATCATCTGCCCAATCGGCGTGATGCCGCCTATCGCTTCGGTAACGTATGCGTATGAATACGCCACCGCGCCCAGGAGTTTTCCGTCGATGAAAACCGGGCTGCCGCTCATTCCCGAGAAAATACCGGTTTTTTCCAGTGCGCCTCCGCTGAATCGGGCCAGCACCGCATCTGCGCCAGGACTGACGCCGCGCAGAACACCGAGAATCTCAACATCGAAATCCTCCGGCTCCGTTCCCAGAAAACAGGTTTTACCGGTTCCTTTCATTCCGGGGCGCAGATCCTCAACCCGGAAAAATTCCTCCCTGCTCTCCGCGCCCGAAAACGCGCCGAAGCCTGAAACCAGCACAGCCGTTATAAGGTAAAACCAAAACCTTTTCATTCTTTGCCTCTTTAAGGAAATGCTGCTTAACCCGGATATTCATACCGATTGAACGGCGGCGGCGCAAGAGGGCATGTCTGTCTACCGAGATTCACATTCCTAACGGAATGCGTATGGGTAAGTTCATTTTTACACGTTGCGCTTGTTTTGTCTCCTGGACATCTTGTGTAATAAATAAGTGCAATTATTAAAAGTTAAAAATATAGCAAATATTCAAGAAATTTGAACATTTCATCTATTGCAGATGACAGAAAACCATGGCGAATAGCAACATGGCAGCGACAAAAAATCCACGCCTGTAAAGCCAATAAATCAAAATCACATCGCTGCAATCTCAACGATACGGCCTGCTACGGCAGACAGGCGATTCTGTTTCATTGTTTCATTGAGCAGACTGCCATTATGCGGAGTTTCATAGTAAAATTAAAATTTTGTATGGCGCGGAGGCTTATCGCTTCCGTGTATATTTGGTTTCCCTGGGTCTTATATGCCGGAAATGACTGACAAATCGCTCGAATCCTGGATTTGGGACGCGGCATGCTCCATTCGTGGCGCTAAAGACGCGCCGAAATACAAGGAGTTCATACTTCCGCTCATCTTCGCCAAGCGGCTATGCGACGTATTTGACGACGAATTAAACCGCATCTCCAAAGAAGTCGGATCGCGCAACATGGCTTTCAGGCTCGTCAGACACGACAGGAAACTTGTGCGTTTTTATCTGCCTATCGAACCGCAAAACCCCGACGAACCCGTCTGGTCGGTCATCCGCACACTGTCTGACAAAATCGGCGAGCGGCTCACCACCTGTCTGCGCGGCATCGCGGACGCAAACCCGCTTCTAAAGGGCATCATAGACCGCGTGGATTTCAACGCCACGACACACGGCGTGCGCGACCTTGCCGACGACCGCCTTTCAAACCTCATAGAAGCCATAAGCGCAAAGCGGCTCGGTCTTAATGATGTCGAGCCGGATATCATTGGACGCAGCTACGAATACCTGATCCGCAAATTTGCCGAAGGCAGCGTATCAAGCGCGGGCGAGTTTTACACGCCAAAGGAAGTCGGCCTTGTCATGGCGCGCATAATGAATCCAGAACCGGGCATGGAAATTTACGATCCAAGCTGCGGCTCCGCCGGCCTGCTTATCAAATGTCAAATCGTCCTTGCAGAAAAAATGCACGGAGCGGGCAAAAAAGCCTCTGCTCAAAAACATGCCCCGCTCAAACTCCACGGTCAGGAATACACGCCCGAAACATGGGCAATGGCCAATATGAACATGATTATCCATGACATGGAAGGCCGCATAGAACTGGGCGATACGTTTAAAAATCCACGATTCCGAAAGAACAACCGTCTGCAAACCTTTGACCGTGTCGTAGCCAATCCGATGTGGAACCAGGACTGGTGGAAGGAGGCCGATTACGACGCCGACGAATTCGACCGTTTCCCAAGGGGCGCGGGCTATCCCGGCGGTAAAGGCGACTGGGGATGGGCGCAAATCATACTCGCAAGTTTGAATAACAAAGGCCGCGCCGCCATCGTGCTTGATACCGGCGCGGCATCGCGCGGTTCAGGCAACGCCAACTCGAATAAGGAAAAAGACGTTCGCCGCTGGTTCGTGGAGCAGGACTACATCGAAGGCGTCATATACCTGCCGGAAAACCTTTTTTACAACACCACCGCGCCCGGAATCATCCTCGTGCTGGACAAGGCCAAAACAACGGAGCGGAAAAATAAACTTTTTCTTGTAAACGCCGCCGGCGACTTCACCAAGGGCGACCCGAAAAACTACCTTGCCGACGACGCCATAGCGCGAATCGCCGACACGTTCAACGCATGGCGTGAAGAGGAAAAGTATTCGCGCGTCGTCACCCGCGAAGAAATAGCGAAGAACGATTTTAATATCTCTCCGAGCCGCTATATTCATACGGGAGAAGGCGAATCGTATCGCCCGTTGGCGGAGATTATGGAAGAACTGGAAGAACTGGAAAAAGAAGCGGCAAAAACAGACGCGGCATTGAAAAAGGTTTTGAAAGCGATACTACCATGAACACTAAAACGGCAATCGAGAACACCTATAGAATGCGGGACTCACAATCGCATACTCATAAAAACGCAATCTGGGGAACGATTGCTTTCCCCAAAGCTATTCGCAATACAAATATAGGCAAAGAAAACCAAATCCCTTCTTCTGAAATAAAATTAACCGGAAAATTCCCTGTAATTGATCAAGGCCAGCCTTTCATTGCAGGATATTCAGATGAAAATGACCGCGTAATACGAAACGATTTGCCTTTAGTGATTTTCGGCGATCACACGCGAGTTGTGAAGTTTGTCGATTTTCCATTTATATTGGGTGGAGATGGGACAAAGGTTTTGAAACCATGCGAAGACCTGTTCGATGACAGGTTTTTCTACTATGTGCTTAAGAATCTCAATATTCCAAGCCGTGGTTATAATCGTCATTTCACACTTCTAAAAGAACGTCGTTTGCCAAAACCTGAACTTCCTGAACAGCGGAAGATTGCGGCGGTATTGGGCATTGTACAACGGGCGATAGAGCAGCAGGAGCGATTGCTGGCATTGACCGCAGAACTGAAAAAGACGCTGCTCCACCAGCTTTTCACCCGCGGATTACGCAACGAACCGCAAAAGCAAACCGAAATCGGCATAATCCCGCAGAGTTGGAATTTAGTAAGATTATGCGATTTTTTCGAAACACAACTTGGAAAAATGCTTTCACAGAAAGCCCGCGTCGGAGATGATCCAAAGCCATATCTGCGAAATAAGAACATTCAATGGGGAACAATAGATACAAACGACTTACTACGAATGGATTTTAACGACAGAGAACGAGCCAAGTTCACTCTCATTTCCGGAGATTTGCTTGTATGTGAAGGAGGCGAACCGGGGCGTTCTGCAATTTGGCGCGGCGAGCTATCAGAGTGTTTTTACCAAAAAGCGCTGCATCGTCTTCGTCCCAAGAGTAAGGCAATTACGAATATATTTCTTGCGCATTGGATGGAATTTTCATTTCGATTTCAAAATCTTTATGGCATTGCGGGAGCAAGTTCAACAATCGCCCATTTGCCTGAAGTTCAACTCAAATGTCTGACGATTCCTCAACCAGACAGAGATGAACAAGACGATATGTGCAAAGTGCTTGATGGCGTTGATGAGAAAATAAAGATTCATCGTCGCAAACACGCCGCATTGAGCGACCTTTTTAGCACGCTGTTACACGAACTGATGACAGCAAATATTCGTGTGGATGGCATTAATTTTGATGAACACACTAAATCGTATATCGAGTCGGGTGAGTCGAATGTATTTCCTCAATAACCCGCTTGTAACAAGAAAAAAGAGGGCAATAAACGGCTGTGAAAACAAATATTCACCGCAGATTATTGAAAAAATTAATCAATGAGACCAGAATCCAACCGCGTTGAATACAAGCGCCGGCTCACCGACAGGTTTGAGCGTTCCGTTGTCGCGTTTTTGAATTATCCAGGCGGCGGCGAAATACTCGTGGGCGTCGACAACGACGGTTCCATCGCGGGCGTCGCTGATGTTGACGGCGCGCAGTTGAAAATTGTCGACCGTATTAAAAACAACATCCGCCCCGCCACGCTTGGCCTGTTTGATGTCGCCCACGAACAGCGCGACGGAAAGGATATCGTCCGCGTTGTCGTATCCGCAGGACAGCAGCGTCCCTATTATCTGCGGGCGCGTGGCATGACCGAAGACGGCTGTTTTATCAGAGTCGGCAGTTCATCACAACCGATGACAGAGCGCATGATTGAGGAATTGCTCGCAAAACGGCAACATTCTTCTATTCAAACCATGCGCTCGCCGCGCCAGAGACTGACGTTCCGGCAGTTGAAAATTTATTATGAAGAGAAACAACTGTCGCCGAACAAGGAATTTCTGCAAAGTCTGGAATTGGCGGACGACGACGGAGCTTTCAATTACGCGGCCTACCTGCTTGCCGACGACAACGGAGTTTCAATCAAAGTCGCCAAATACGCCGGAACCGATAAATACGATCTGGTTGAAAACGAGGAATACGGCAACCGCTGCCTGCTGACGGCCACACACCGTGTGCTGGAACGACTGGAATCTGAAAACCGCACTTTTACAAAAATAGGATATCCGGCACGTATCGAAAAAAGCATGGTTGATAAAACCGCCCTGCGCGAAGCCATAATCAATGCCATTGTTCATAATGACTATAGCCTGACTGTTCCTCTTGTCGAGATTTTTTCCGACCGTATAACGGTAACATCGGCGGGCGGATTGGTTAGCGGCTTGTCTCAGGAAGATTTTTTCAACTGCCGTTCCATGCCGCGCAATCGTATTCTGATGCGGGTATTTCGCGATGTGGAACTGGTGGAAAGCCTTGGCTCCGGCATGACCCGCATTTTGAGCGCTTACGATCGTTCAATTTTCGATCTTACGCCGAGTTTTCTGGTGGTTACGTTTCCATTGAAACCTGTGGCGGATGAACCCGAAAACGACTCCGACGACATAAGGGGTGATACAAAAGATGGGTTTATACATGAAGAACTGGGAACCGGTATAGAAACGGGAACCGGTATGGAAACCAGACAGAAAATCATTGATATAATGCGAGAAACGCCTGATATTTCAATAACTGCTATTTCCACCGCGTTAATGCTCGCCCGCAGTACGGTTATCGAGCAAATAGAAAAGCTTAAAGCTCAAGGCCGAATTCGTCATTCCGGGTCACGAAAATCCGGCCATTGGGAAGTGGTTGACAAAAAATGAGAAAACAATGAAACGCAAGAAACCGCAGGAAACACAGGCCATCGAGTGGAAAACAGCGTGGCATGACGAATATCTCAAATGGATATGCGGCTTTGCCAACGCGCAGGGCGGAACGCTCATCATCGGAAAGAACGATAAGGGCATCACTGTCGGTGTAAATAACGCAAAGAAGCTGATGGAAGATTTGCCGAATAAAATCCGCACCACAATGGGCATTGTGGTCGATGTAAACCTGCGGACGGAAAACGCACTGGATGTAATAGAAATCGCGGTTCCGGCATATCCGAATGCAATCAGCTATCACGGGAAATACTATTTTCGTTCAGGAAGCACAAATCAGGAACTTTCCGGCTACGCGCTGGACGAATTGCTGTTGCGTAAATACGGGCGGACTTATGACTCAATGCCGCTGCCCCATATTGCTATCGGCGATTTTTGGCACGATGCCTTTGATGTATTCAGAAAAAAGGCTGTGGCCGGCAGGCGGCTTACGCCTGAAGATGTAGCCGTAAGTGATGAGGAACTGCTTCGTTCTCTTAAGCTGTCGGATAACGAACATCTTTTATTGGCCGCCGCTCTCGTTTTCCACCAAACGCCGGAACAGTGGTGTTTCGGCGCATACGTGAAAATCGGATATTTTGCCAACGACGCCGAAATTCTCTACCAGGACGAACTCAACGGCGCGATTGTCGGCATGGCGGATAAGGTAGTCGATACGATTTTCACAAAATATTTTATCGGGCGCATACGTTATGAAGGTTTGCAGCGTATTGACGATTATCCGATGCCGCGTACCGCCCTGCGCGAAGCGGTAATGAACGCGCTTGTTCACCGCGATTATTCAACCGGCAGCCCTATTCAAATACGCGTTTATGACGACCGCGTTTATATCGCCAATGACTGCCGCTTGCCGGAAGGCACGACTGTGTCAGACCTGGCAAGCGCCCACAAATCGGTTGCGATTAATCCGTTGGTTGCAGGCGCGATATTCCGCTCCGGCCAAATTGAGGCGTGGGGGCGCGGTATCGAACGCATTATTAAACTTTGTATTGATGACAATCTGCCTGAACCGGAGTTTGTCATAACGCCGAGAACATTCACGATTTGCTTTCATATCCGCGATAATCGCAGGACTGATGATACCGATACATCCGCACCGGGTGAGCAGGTAAATGAGCCTTTAAAAACCGACTTCGGATTAAACTTCGGATTAGACTTCGGAAAAGACTTCGGATTAAATTTCGGATTAAACGAATCGCAGATTGCGGTTTTGAAGTTGATCGCGACGAATCCGGAGGCAACGCTTCAGTTTGCAGCAGATGCGCTTGGAATGACGAGACGCAATATTGAAGCGCATGTCAGGTCGCTTAAAGAAGCGGGAATTCTCAAACGTATCGGTTCAAAAAAGGCCGGCCATTGGGAGGTTGTCGATAAGCCTGCAAATGAGCCTTTAAAAACCGACTTCGGATTAAACTTCGGATTAAACTTCGGAAAAGACTTCGGATTAAATGAATCGCAGATTGCGGTTTTGAAGTTGATCGCGACGAATCCGGAGGCGACGCTTCAGTTTGCAGCAGATACGCTTGGAATGACGAGACGCAATATTGAAGCGCATGTCAGGTCGTTAAAAAAGGCGGGGGTTCTCAAACGTATCGGTTCAAAAAAATCCGGCCATTGGGAGGTTGTGGATAAATAAGGTCATGAGCAAGCCAACCGAACACAAAACCGTCCAGGCACGCATACTGAGCTACGCGCGGGAAATTGGCTGGACGTTTGTTACACGAGCGGAAGCCGAGGCGAGGCGCGAGTTTGACTCCGCCGCCGCGACGGCGGAAAGCCGCGCGCGGACGGCGTCCCTTTTTTTCAGCGATTTACTTCACGCGCAGGTACTTGCGTTTAATCCGAAATACAACGACGCCAAAGGCGCGCTCGCCGGCGAACTTCAGCGGCTTAACGCCGATATAGCCGGCAATCGCGAATTTCTGGAATACCTGCGCAACCAGGGGAAATATTTCTGCGCCGAAGAAAACCGCGAACTTGATTTGACGCTGATTGATTACGGCGACCTGGAGCGTCCGCAAACACAGCGGCGCAATGTTTATGAGGTGACCGAGGAATTTTATTTTCAAAACGGCCGCCACGGTACGCGCGAGGATGTGGTGTTTCTCATAAACGGCATACCCGTACTTGTCATCGAATGTAAGAACGCAAGCAAGGACGAAGCGATTGCGCTTGGCATAGATCAGATTCGCCGTTATCACGAAGAAACGCCCGAAGTGATGACGCCAGAGATGATTTTCGCCGCAACCGAAGCCATCGGTTTCGCATACGGCGCGACATGGAACACCCTTCGCCGGAATATTTTCAACTGGAAAATAAACGAACAGGAGCATCTCGGCAGGCTTGAGGCGAAGGTGAAAACTTTCTGCGATACGCGTCATGTGCTGCGGCTGCTGCGAGATTTCATAATCTTCGCGGAAAAAGACGAAGCGCTGCAAAAATTCGTACTGCTTCAGCATCAAACAACCGCGGTGGACAAAGTAGTGGAACGCGCTATTGACAGGCGGTTCACACGCGGATTGGTCTGGCACACGCAGGGCAGCGGTAAAACCTATACGATGATTAAAGCGGCGGAATTGCTTTTCAAAGCCAACGAAGCACAGAAACCCACAATACTGCTGATGATTGACCGTAACGAATTGGAAGACCAACTGCTGAAAAATCTGGCGTCCGTAGGGCTTGATAACGTTGCGCACGCGAATCGCATCGCGGAATTGAACCGTCTGCTCAAAGAAGATTATCGAGGCATCATCGTGACTATGATTCACAAATTCCGCGATATGCCGGCCAACCTGAACACGCGGGAAAATATTGTCGTACTCATCGACGAGGCGCATCGCACGACAGGCGGCGACCTGGGGAATTTCCTTATGGCGGGACTGCCGAACGCAACTTACATAGGCTTTACCGGTACGCCCGTGGATAAGACCGCCTACGGCAAAGGGACGTTCAAGACTTTCGGCTGCGAGGACGACAAGGGCTATCTTCACAAATATTCCATCGCGGAAAGCATCGACGACGGCACGACGCTGCCGCTTTACTACAACCTCGCGCCAAACGAAATGCTCGTTCCGCATGACATCATGGAAAAGGAATTTCTCGCGCTGGCGGAAACGGAAGGCATCTCGGACATTGAGGAATTGAACAGGATTCTCGAACGAGCCGTGAACCTGAAAAATTTCCTCAAAGGCCGGGAGCGCGTGCGGGAAGCCGCAAAATATGTTGCCGGTCATTTCCGCGATAATATTGAGCCGTTGGGCTACAAGGCGTTTCTCGTGGCGGTGGATCGCGAGGCATGCGTATTTTACAAGGAAGCGCTCGATGAAGTTTTGCCGCCGGAATATTCGGAAATCGTTTTCACAGGAAGCAACAACGACGCGCAGCATTTGAAAAAGTGGCATATCGACGAAAAGAAAGAAAAACAGATTCGCAAAAATTTCACGAAACCCGGCGAGTGGCCGAAAATTCTCATAGTCACGGAAAAACTGCTGACGGGTTTCGACGCGCCTATTCTTTACGCGATGTATCTCGACAAGCCGATGCGCGATCACACATTGCTTCAGGCCATCGCGCGCGTTAACCGGCCTTATGAGGACGAAGCGGGGATTAAAAAACCGCACGGCTTCGTTTTGGATTTCGTCGGCATCTTCGACAAGCTGGAAAAAGCTCTGGCTTTCGACAGTGACGAGGTAAACGCCATCGTAAAAGACCTGGCGTTGCTGAAGCAGCTTTTCAGAACCAAAATGGAAGAAAAAGCGCCGCAATATCTTGAACTTGTCTCTCGCAATTTTGATGACAAAGACGTGGACGCTCTTATTGAGCACTTCCGGGACAATGAACGGCGCAAGGAGTTTTTCGGGGAATATAAAGAGATTGAAATGCTTTACGAAATCATATCGCCTGATGCTTTCCTGCGGCCTTTCATTGAAAACTACGCGTCGCTGTCGTCGATTTACGCCGTCGTGCGGAACGCATATTCGAGAAAGGTTTACGTGGACAGGGCGTTTCAGAAAAAAACCAGCGAACTTGTACGGAAACATGTTGGTTTGCATGGATTAGAGCGTGTGACGGATTTCGTGAATATTGACGGCGCTACAATAGAATTAATCAAAAATCAGAAGGGCGGCGACGGCGTGAAGGTTATCAATCTCGTTAAGAGCATTGAAAAAAGCGCTGAGGAAAACAGCGACGACCCGTTTTTGATTGCGCTTTCAGCGCGCGCCCAGTCCGTATTGGAAAGTTTTCAAGATCGACAGACAAGTACGGCGGACGCCCTGTCTGAATTGCTCAGGGATATTGAAAACAATGAGCGACGTAAAAAAGAGCAGGCCGTCAGGGGACTTGATGCCCTCACGTTTTTCGTTCACCAAAGGTTGACTGCCGGCGGTATTCCGAATCCTGAAATCGTGAGCGAAAAAATCGGCGATGCGTTTGCAAAGCATCCCAACTGGCGTCAAAGCGATGCGGAACAACGCGAACTGCGGAAGGCCGTTACCTTTGCAATATTATCGGAAGATGCCGATGTGGAGAATGTTGCCGCGATAGTTGAAGATTTATTCCTGCAATTGGAAAAGAGCAGGCGGAAATGATAGCCTGGCGAAATAAAGAGGAATTCAAAGCGCGCGCGCTGGAGTGGGCGGATAAACTCGACGTAAAAGCGCATTCAATTTCCGTGCGCCCGATGCGGCGCAAATGGGCGTCCTGTTCGACGGCGGGCAATCTGAGTTTCAACAGCGAACTTCTCGAATTGGATCGCGAACTTGGCGATTATGTAATCGTCCACGAATTGCTGCATTTTTCCGTGCCGAATCACGGCAAGTTGTGGAAAAGTCTGATGCGGGCGCATCTTGGCGATTACGAGACATTGTCCGGCAGGCTTCCCGTTCTGTCGGCGGCGCAATCGTATTGCGGCGGGCGGGGAGAATTGTAAACAGATAAGGCCCGACGTTGGACGGTGTCTTGGTGGATGGTGGGGGGATCGAACCCCCGACCTCCGCATTGCGAACGCGGCGCTCTCCCAGCTGAGCTAACCACCCACGGTGACACAAACAATACATTATCCCTGATGTCCAGCACGATGTCAACCAGCCTGAAGCCCTAAAGTATGTCTTGAGGGTCATACTGCGGCGCGATGCGGAGCGCTTCGGGCTTGTCGGTAATTTCCGCCTTAAAAATGCTCTGCCATTGCTGCGGCGTGAAATCTTCCACCGAAACCGAAACATGGGCGTCTCCCGCGCCGATGGCTTTCATCAGCGCTTCTTTTACGGCCTTTGCCGCAGCGTCTTTCTGAGCTTCCGTTCGTCCTTTTATCATTTTGATTGAAACATGCGGCATAGCCGGCTCCTTATAACCTTGATATTTTTAATTTAAAATCATAACAAACATGCCGCATAATCCCCATGAAATATCCGGGCTAACAACATTCAAGGGAGATCATTGCAATGGAAACCGGCTCATGATCAGCGCCGAACATGTTACAAAAAAATATGGCAAAACGGCCGCCGCCCGCGATATTTCGATGCAGGTCCTTCCCGGCGAAGCCGCGGTTTTACTCGGACCGAACGGCGCGGGCAAATCCACCTTAATCAAATCAATTTGCGGGCTGCTGCGCTTTGACGGCAGAATTACGATCGGCGGTTTT
>Ga0082212_10002604_pt1 | contig 26161 bp, 24 predicted proteins | sample TergutNt197P3_FD_71548 | JGI IMG/M metagenome (GOLD analysis project Ga0082212, IMG submission 71548) | Neocapritermes taracua P3 segment gut microbial communities from Petit-Saut dam, French Guiana - Nt197 P3 | ecosystem: Host-associated > Arthropoda: Insects > Digestive system > Gut ...
CCATTTTCGCTCTCCATGCGGAAAATCGCTCATTATCCTTGTCCTAACTCCTTTATAACAAACAAATTAGAGAAAAACAGAGGGGATACATACAGTAGAAATAAGGAGGACAAAATGAGTAGATACTATCGAATGTTATCACTTTTGGACGTTGACGCTGCATTGCCGGAAAATGATTGGGATTTCTGGAAAACAATTTTATCCCGCTGTACGGAATGTCCGAGCGATGTTTTGGAGGAGGGCGACGAATCGTGCGATTCCGACAGAGTGGACGTTTATACCCGCAAGGACGGCGTAACCCGATTTTGCTGCGAGATTGAAACAACTTTGTGTGGCGGGTACTCCGATGAGGAATATGCCGAGGATTTCCGCCGGGCGATGCACCTTTTAACGAAGGACGCGGTGCTGGACTTCAAAGTATCGCTGAGTGCCTATTACTTGGAGCACGATGCGGATTTATCGGTTGAGTATGACCGTCAGGAATTGGCGGCGTGATGCCGTTGGGCGGAGAGCAAAATGGATGCTTCCGCTCTTTTTTAGCATTCGCAGACAATCGTCCTTTTCAGGAGATGGGATCATCCTTGAATGAAAGTCTGCAAATGCTACAATGCCGTAATGAAAACGTTCTTTTTCAGCGATCCGCACTTTGGACATGCCAACGTCATCGGGTATCAAGACCGACCTTTCCGCTCCGTCGCTGAAATGGACGAGACGATTATTCGCAACTGGAACAATGTTGTCGGCGAAGACGATCACGTTTTTCTGCTTGGTGATGTTACGTTTTACAAAGGGGAAAAAGCCATCGAAGTTCTCTATGCCCTGAATGGCACAATTTCATTGATTCTCGGCAATCACGATCAGTACAAAAGAATGAAAGAAACGGACAGATTTGAACTCATCAGTTCTTATCCGATATTGTTTGAAGAGTTTTTTCTGCTCTCGCACGAGCCTGTTTTCCTGACGGAACAATCGCCGTTCTGCAACATTCACGGTCATTTTCATCAAACCGAAGATATTCCGCCATTCGTTGCTCCGTTGAACATCAATGTCAGTGCCGAATGTATCGACTACACACCGATTTCCTATTCCGATGTGAAGCGAATCGAAGGAGTCCGGCAACGCATGCGCAAATTCGGCAGTATGCGTCCTAAGGAAATAGACCGGCATGCCGAAACGAATCGGCTAAAAAACGGGTAAATCAGAGGTGCCTTTGAAATATCTTCAGATTCGTTGCACACCACCTGCTTCTGCAAAAAGCCTGATTTTCCGTTAAATCAGTGCAAACTCACCGTAAGTTTTCTCTTGCCGAAACCGAGAGTAGCGGATTTCCTTACCATTTTTACGTCGGACATAGTTGCAATTTCCCGAAAGGGGTGTTACACTGCATGCAGATTTAGGATTCCACCGGCGTTGTGCCGGGGATTGTTTTCCCCATTTTTGGGTGTACAATCTGCGGGACTGTGGTGAGGTGTTGCTCTTTTCTCAAAATCTGCTACACTCTTCCCAGTTTAGATTAAATTTGAGTTCGTCAGCATCAATAGCCGCCGAAAGGCGGATTGGTTGTTTTCACGTTCCAAGCGGCTTGTCGTTATAAAGCGACTTGTCGTGTGAAGATTCGCCAATGCGTATGAAAGTGACGCACTCCCGGAAAGGGAGCGTCTGCGCATACGCAATGGGAAGTCTTCGGCGTTAGGCGTTAATTCCTTGCGCACCGTATTGGAACACGGGAGGAAAACCTATCTATTGAACGCATCGCTCCTGTCTTGTGGCGATTCTTGTTGACGAACTCGGCTGGAGTTTTACCCCTCGATAGTTACCTACTGTATTACCTATGACACGCGCACTATTTGCCACAATCGCAGTTCTGTTTTTACTGACCGTTGCCGCTTTTCCAAATGAAGGTCAATCCGGCAATAAATATGCGATTATCATTGCCGTTTCCCAGTATGACAATGAGCAGTTTTCGCTGCCATTAACGGCAAATGATGCCTCGGCACTGGCGAACACGTTACATCAGCGCGGCGGATTTGAAATCATTCCGCTTTACGAATGTGAAGGCGTTTCGTCGCCTAAAACGGTGCCGACGAAAGCCAATATCATGTCCGAAACTCAGCGAGTGCTGGAAAATTGCAAACAGGGCGACACCGTCCTCCTCTATTTCAGTGGGCATGGGTATCCTGATCGACAAGACCCCAATAAGACGTACCTGCTCCCCAAGGATGTCGATGTTAAAAAGATTCCTGATACCCTTTTGGAGACGGCTTGGTTGCGGAACCTGCTTTCGAATTGTAAAGCAACGACAAAGTTTCTCATGATTGACGCTTGTCATGCTGGCGGGGAAAAGTCGGCAAGTTTAGACCCAGACAGCGATCTGCAACAAAGCAAAAGTCTTTCCTCGCATGAGCTTATTGGCGGCGATATGGCAGGGGTCGTTACGCTTGCAAGCAGCACGAAAAAACAGCTCAGTTATTTCTGGGAAGAAAAAGGTATGTCTCTTTTCAGTTACTGGTTGAATGAAGGACTCAAAGGGCACGCCGACTTGAACGGCGATGGCGAAATCACGTTCAACGAATTGGATGACTATGTCAACAAAAACGTCAGCAAGACAGCGAGGGAGGTCAAAAATGTTACGCAAACGCCGGTTCGGATCATTGGGAGTGATGTTGAAGGTGTTCCCGTTGTAATAACCCCGAGTGCAGTTTCATTGAACGTTCTCCTCGATGACCTTGCGGAGCAAATCGCTGCCGCGATGCGAGTCCACAACATCAAACGTACCAGCATTTTGGAATTTTCGATGGAACAAGGTGCTCTCAACCGAACAACCAATGGAACTCTTCCCGTCTATTGTGCCGAGCAACTGGAAGAACTCATTAAATACCGATTACCTCGCCGCGATGATTTCAAAATTGTTGCCCGTGAGTCAGTCGAAAAAGCATTGGCATCAAAAGGAATCGGTCCAGATGCTCTTTTCGACAACGCAATTTCGGAAGCAAATATCACCTTTAACGGTCTGCCATTAGAGTCTTATGTTGTCGGAACCATCGAAAGACAGCGGAGTGGCGAAATCAGATTCCGCTGTATTCTTGTTTCCGTCGATAACATTGAAAAACTCCATACTTCACGCGGAACTGCTATGTTGACGGAAAGCGAATTGGGAATGCTTGGGCATAGTTTTGCCATTCCCGAAAAAACAAAAATTCCTGCCGAGGTTGTGAATGCCACACCAGTCAAAGTTATCAGCGAAAACATTACTATTAACAATCCAGAAAGTTTTTTGCCACAGCCTCCCGATAAAGAAAAAGAGATCGTTAGAGTTGCCTACAAACCGGTAAGCGCACCGATGGTGAATTGGCTCAACGATAATTATTCCCAAATGCCGCATCCACTCTGTGTCTCAAACCCTCTGCTGAATGTTGATGTCAATGTTCAACGGAGAATTGGAAATGGCTATCAATATCGCCCCCTTGTGTACAAAAATAACGAAGCGTTCGTGCCGCTACGAATGGGGGATGTCTATCAAATTCGGCTCCATAATGCTCAAAACGAGTTTATTGCCGCAAGAATCCTCGTCGATGGTTTGAATACATTACCGCAAGATCCATCACCGAAAAATACATTACCACAACATAAGTTCGCGGCGATTGAAGAAATATATGAGGTTGGTCCGCCGCCACCAGTCGTCGAGTCCGAGCCGGTGATTGCACCTCGTGTAAATTTGGATTCGGCTCGTTATTGGCTGTTACCGCCGAATTTTAGAGGAGTCATACCCGGCTTTTTCGGAACCGCCGGTGCCTCTGCCAACTACCGCGAATTCAAGGTTACGACAGCTCCCCGGTCGGAAGCAGCGCAACAGGGATTTACCGAACAAATCGGTGTCATAACGGTTGCTTATTACTCCACGAGGAAAATAGTAACACCCCCAAACGAGACAGAGGGGCAGAAGCGAGGAAGAATCGCCGCTTTGAATAGTAAGGGAGCATTGGGAACCGAATTAGGCAGGGAACGTACAACGAGTCTTCAAACGCGAGACGATTTGGAAATTGACCAACTCCTTGGCATTATTCAAATCTATTATTCTGACGAGGCTTTGGCTGGTGATTCGGTGTCGCCAACAACTTCGACCCCATCAACTACAACGGAATCCAGACAAACTGTCCCAGTGCCGCAAAGGCAACAGCCAACTCGTCGTGGATTTTTGAGGTAATTACTTTTTGTGCATTGGGAAATATCATTCACTTTTTTAAGAAGGACCATAATGAAAAAATTGTTATCGCTTACAATACTGTGCCTATTTTTTACCGCTTCGCAAGTGGAAGCGCAGTGGCAATCGGCTTTACAACAGATACAACGGGCTGCGCAACAGCAACCGCGGACAGTTCAACCTCAACCTCAGCGGCAGCCGGTACAACCGTCCAACCAGCAAGGCACTTTGAGTCACGCTGTCGACTCTAAAGTCATAATAACGACCAAAGGTTATCAGCCCGGAAAAATGGGCAGTTCAGATGAAACTGCACCCATTACGTCAAACGCAGGACTGACACATGCTCGCAATCACGTTCTGTTGATGGGGGTTACACAATATCCGAAAACAAAATCAGTTTCAGATGCTCTTTCGTCGGCTAATGTTAAGTCCGTCGATTTAGCCGACCTGAACTTCTCTGTCAAGGATATGGAGGGTATGAAGGACGCGCTGGTCCAAGCCCATTTTTGCCGGGAAACAGACATTCAAGTTTTGCGGGAACCGACCGCTCACGAAGCGGAAGAGGCACTGCGAAAAATGCTGGACAAGGTTCAAAATGGAGACCGTGTCCTAATCGCTTTTTCAGGACATGGAATTTCGTTGTCGGACAAGGGAAAGACAATGGACTTTATGTGTTTTACTGACACCCAGGTAACATACAACGCAGACACACGTCAATACTCGATGGCTGGGATCATTCCGCGATCCCGTTTGGAAGAACGGCTCGATGCCAACAATCCTGATGGATATAACTTGGTCTTTATTGATGCTTGCCGCAACAATCCTGACGATACCGACGTGAAAGGAGAAGGCGTAAAGGGAGCCGGTGATTTCGGTATCGGGGATGCCAGCGATGTTCAAAATAGAGGTTTCTTTCGCTTTGCCAGTTGTAAACCGGGCGAGGTCTCATGGGAGGATACGCCGAAAGAACACAGCATCTTTACCTATTACCTCATTGAAGGAATGTTGGGGAAAGCCGATAAGGATGGAAGCGGTGTCATCACACTGGAAGACTTGCAGGTGTATGTCGTAGATGCAACGAAAAAATTTGTCAAAGACAACAACAAAAATCCGGCACAAACTCCAGACGCACAAGGGTCGTCTAACCCCCGAAGAAACGCGTCGCATGTTAATTTCAGTTTCGTCCCCACCAAAGAAGAACAAAGAGCAGCAGCATTGCGTAAACTAGATACCGAAATGGAGGCTGTTCGTCCATACGTGTCCGCTGAAGTGTGGCAGCCGGTTGTGCAGGAACGTCAGAGGTTGAGTACCAATTTTACCCAGCAGGGCTATCAAAACGTAGTGACGACAATAGCAGAGTTTCGCATGCAGATAGAGTATATTATGGCTCTTGAAGAATGGGAACAAAAAAATCCGCCGCCGACAAAACGGCGTGCTAATCGTGATGGTTTGAGAAGGGCTGGTATGATTGCTGGTATAGCCATGAGTTATGCAGGTGTTTCTGGCGGTGAATATGTTCAAATGGGTACTCAAATAGGTGCCGCAGCGCTGGAGCAGAGGGATGAGACTATTCTCAGGCAGCAACAAGCGCAGCACGCCCGACGTGCGGAATTGATGCGTGAAAATTTGGAGATTCATGCCGCCGAGACCGGTTCTCCATTGGATTTTCTTCAAACACAGGAAGAACGTGTGGTGGCATTGGCTGAACTGGAAAATCTAATGAAACCGTACCGAAATCGTCAGGGCGGTTCGATTTTGACCACCGAGATTGCCAATCTGCGGAACGCGAACAGCCGAGGCATTGTCTCAACATCGCAGATAGTGGATTTGAAGCAGCGGGTTGAAGATTTTGTTGCGGCGCAACAGGCAAGTCATCAAGCAAACGAAACGAAGTTAGCCGAATTGGAAGAGTGGCTTACGGAGCACCAAAATCAGAGTCAAACCTATCGGAACTTGGTAGGTAGGATTGCGAGTTTGCGAACATCGAATAATCGAGGCACAGATGTTACAGCGCAGGTAACGGCTTTGGAGAAGGACATAGAACGCTTCATTGCGGCACCGAATCAACCGGTACAACAACAGCGTCAGACGACGCAACCGGGAAGACGACGATAAGATTTCATTGTCCCGGTAACGGGATAATGTTTTGACACATTCACATTCATTTCAAAAGGAGATTTACCTATGAAAAAGTTTTTAGTTCTCGTTACCGTATTGTTATTGGTAACAGCAAACAGCGTTTTTGCTGAAACGTCAGTGAAAACCTATCGGCAGATTGACCGAACAACGGCTGAAAAAGCGTTCGAACAACTTACAAAAAACGCTCAAAAAGGGCTACACGCCTCCAATGCCGTCGTTAAGTCGAAGTTTGTTGCTATCGAGGATACTCTTCTTCCGCTTTACCCTAGTACAGGCAGTGGAAACGATTCCAGTGCTGCCAACGGTTCCACCGTTGGCGGTGCGAACTATCAACCCGTTAACAACCAACCTATCGACGTTCCTGTTCAAACTGGAATCAAAGTGTGGTTCGAAGGGGCAGACGGAAAATTGATAAATCCGAGTGTGTATCGTTTTTCTCCGAAAGAGCAATTTTTTGTGCATGTAGAAGCAGCAGTACCCGTGTTCGTGTTGCTTTATCAGCATTTTCCCAAGGAAGAAGGAAAGGAACGAAAGGAACCCATTCTAGCGTATCCCATTCAGAAGTTTCCGAGCAGTTACCGAGTCCTGGACCCCGCGGAAAGCACCAAGTTGTTTACTAAATTTGAAACAGATGGCAACGGCAAAGCCGAGTACATGTCGATTGTCGTTGCTCGTGCCGACTGGGAAGAAATTACTGAGTACATTCCTGATGCCGCCGACCTTGCCGTTGCCTCGGCAAAAGCCAACACGTCGGAAAAACGTGAAGCCGTTGCTAAAGGCTGGAGCAAAAGCGTTGTCGATTTTTTTAGCCCCGATGTGCAGACTAAATTCAAAGGAATTAGCAAACATGTGGACGACTGGAATTTTACCGTGGACGAGCAAATAGTTGTTAAGGTGAAACCCGAAGTCGTTAAGATGGAACCCGAGGAGGAAGGAAACGAAGTATCTCGATATACGCCAGTCGTTTTCCGCAATTATCGTACTCCCCCTCCGCAATGGGATGGTACATCCGATAATGTGAATGACGTTGCAAATTACCTGTTCACGGACGTTAATTTTGGGCAGTTGCAAATCGTCCTCAACAAGGTGGAGCAATATGCTCCATAAAGTCGAAACAGTGCGGAATGTGTTCGGTTCTTCATCGTACCTTGCCGCACTTCACATCATACACGCATTCCAGTCCTACACCCTGCGTCAAGATGGAACCTTTTTTATATGTCCAGGTCAAACAAAGATTAACATGATCGATAACTCCGAACAAAACATAAATACTGACACGCCATCAGAACCAGCAAAACAGATGGAAGGCATTGCGACACCTTCTGCTGAAGAAACCGTTGCGCAAGAGTTGGAAACACCAAATCATAGTGAAGAGTTGACCAGTAGCGAGGTTGCCACTGACATGGAAACTCCATCGGAGGGTACTGAAATTTCTGATAGCGAACCACTCCAAGCGGTGGAAACGTCGCAAAATGATCCGTTACAGCAGTTAGCGTCGATGACTGAAGCAAACAGCGAACTGTTACAACAACTCGTCAGGGACTTTGATACAAAACTTAAATATGATGCGACCAAACAGGAGCAAATCGATAAACTTTATAACGAGAATCAAGAATATAAACAGGGGATTCACGAAAAACTCAAAAAATCCCTCGTCCTTACGGTCATCGGGCAAATTGACGCAGCGCAAAAAACAATTTTCCATTTCGGAAATCAAGAATTTACCGAAGAAAATTATCGCAAGTTGCTCGATAATTATAGCGAAATCGCAACGGATTTTCAAGATTCTCTCGCACAATCCTTTGACGTAACCGCTTTTGGTTGCGAAGAAAATACTCCCTTTGATGCAAAACGTCAAAAAGCACTAAAAACTATCGCAACGGAAGACGAGTCAAAGCACAAAACAATCTGTCAATCCCTCCGTCAGGGATACGAAATGGTCAACGCTGACGGAACAACAACGTTACTTCGCCTCGAAATGGTTGAGGTTTATGTTTATCAAACTTCACAAGCTCAATCCACTAACAATTAAGAAAGGATATTTTCAATGTCAGAAGCACCAAAGAAGATTTACGGTATCGACCTCGGAACGACTTATTCCGCCATCGCCTGCATTGACGAATTCGGAAAAACTGCCGTTATCCCAAACAGTGATAACGAACGGATTACACCGTCTGTAGTATTTTTCGAGTCGAAAGATAATATCACCGTCGGGAAAACCGCAAAAGGGTCGAAAGAAACAGACCCCGATAGAGTCGTTGACTTTGTCAAACGCCAAATGTCCGACAAGAATTGGACGTTTTCCGTTGACGGTGAAAATTATAACCCCGAAAGAATATCTTCGTATATTCTCGGTCGTTTAGCAGCAGATGCCAACAAGACAGCAGGACACGACGTGAAAGATGTCGTCATAACGTGTCCGGCATATTTCGGGGATTTCGAGCGACAACGAACTCGTGATGCAGGAGAAATAGCAGGATTAAACGTTATCGCTATTCTTGACGAACCCGTTGCAGCAGCACTTTTCTATGGACTAACCTCCGACAATAAAGGAAAAACAATTATCGTTTACGACCTCGGTGGCGGAACATTTGACGTGACGGTCGTCAAAATCGGAGATGATGGATCGGTTGAAGTCGTTTGTACGGAAGGCAATCATCAACTCGGCGGATATAACTGGGATAAGGAAATTGTCGATTATTTTGTTCAGGAATTCCAATCACAAACAGGAAGCTCCGCCAATCCACTTGAAGACCCGGAAACTGCGGCAGAATTATGGAGCTATGCAGAAGAAGTGAAGAAAACGCTTTCGGCGAAAGAAAGCATGAAGAAGCCAATCAAATACGATGGTGAAAGAGCAAACGTTGAATTGACTCGTGAAAAATTTGACGAACTTACAAACGGTTTGCTCGAACAAACGATTGCATTAACCGACCAAGTGCTCGAACAGGCAAAAATAAAAGTTGACTCGTGGCTACTTGTCGGGGGTTCAACGCGTATGCCGCAAGTGCGTGACAAGCTTTGCGCAAAATACGGATTGACGCTTGGGAAAGACCTTATTGATCCGGGACCGGATGTTGATGAAATGGTCGCAAAAGGTGCAGCGCAATACGGTGCAAGTTCTATCGCTATCAAATACGCAACAGAACTCATAAACAAGCTTTTTCCTGATGGAAATGCGGATTTCGGTAAATTGTCGAAACAAGAACAAGAAAAAGTCATCGAAGAAGTTGCAGAAAAGACGGGCGAAACGAAAGAAGATGTCCGAAAGAAATATGTCCTTGAAGGTAAGGGATTCCAACCAATATTCCGAACAGTGGCATCAAAATCCTATGGAATTAAAGCACTCGTAGGCGGAAAACCCGTTGTCGTCAACTTAATTCAGAAACAGACGAAACTTCCTGTTTCAACCGGACAGACTTTCGGAACAGCCAGTGATAACGCTGATTGTCTCGAACTCGTTGTGTATCTCAACAACGAAAACGAATCGGAAGTGGGACTAGATAAATCAGAAGAATTAGGAAATGCCGAATTTCCTCTTGACGGAAATTTACCAGCGGGTTCGCCGATTGAGATTATCTACAATCTTGACGAACAAGGAAGGCTAATTTTGACAGGGATCGACAAAACTCACGGAAAGCAAATTACGGCGGACTTCAAATCGGACGGCGTGATGACGGAAGATGAAAAACAAGAAGCGAAAGCGCAATCACGAGATTTAGTGCTAGATTAACAAATGCAATCGAAAGATTAAATGCATTAGACATTCTCTAACTATTGTTTTCGTCATTCTACGTGGGAATGACAGGTTAGAGAATTATAAACGGCGAAACAATTAGTGAGGAGAATACGATGAGAAAGGTTGTTGGTAGGATATTGAGATATTTTGCACACACTGCACCATTTGGTGCTAAGTGTCCAAAATGCAGTAGCGCTGATATTGCGGATTCCAGTGACGATTATCATTGGAAATGCAATAGTTGTGGACATAGTTTTACAACTATGGATATTCAGTATTAAAAAATACAATGTAAGATTCCTTATTATGGGAATCTTACAATTCCTGCTGAAATCTACGAGTGATTTCATAACTCACTTTGCATTTTGGTGGAGCATTGTAACAGTCTGTTCTTTACGATTATTTTTACAAATGATTACCATGCAAATACATTATGCTTTATATGATCCATCTCACGATACGGGCGGTGGAAATTATTGGACTTGGTATGCCGAAACGCTCCCTTTGGAAATGTTGCAGGGTTTTTACCGGGAAGTTGCAGTTAAGCATGTGCCGAAAAGCCCTTTTGACATGGCTGATCCTCACTACTGGGATGATTTTACGCCGACAACTGACTGCTACGAGGACTGGACGGTGATTTACCGTTTTTTCAGCGGTGGCAATGACAAGTCCAATCGACCGGGGCGTTACATTATTTTGACGGCTTGGATAAAGACGGAAGAGACAAATGACGTTGATTTATCACCGATTCAAGATAACAATCTGTTCCGTTTTGTATCAAAAAACGCAAGGAAATTGCCGGTATCGTTGCCAAAAGTGCTAACTGAGAAATGGGAGATCGAGACTCCAAAACCTGAAACGGCAAATGACGCCAATAGTCCCTCAAAGGCATCAGATATTATTAGTATTGCCCTATTGTCTTTTCTGCTTGGAATGTGGATAGGAGCGGTTGCCGGTGTAGTATTGCAGTATTACCGTCCCATATTACCCTTAACATTACAAGAAGAAAATTCAAATGATACTCCTATGCTTTCAAACGACCCACCGGAAGAGATAAACGATACCACTACACCCACAAACGAGTTACCTGATGAGACAAACGATACTCCTACGCTCCCAGACGATTCTCCTGATGAGACAAACGATAGCCCTAAGATCCCAAACGACCCACCTGATGAAACAAACGATACACGTCCGGTTAACTGAACAAGTTCATTGATTTTCGGCACTACTGGAATAATTCGCCAAGCAGGATCGTCAGTGAAACCTTGCACAGTCCTTATTTAGTAACCAATTTTTAAGACAACAATGGCACAGCATATCGCAATTATCGGTACTGAAGGTTCCGGCAAAACCATTCTGGCAACAGTATGGGCGCGACGGTTAGCGTACTCTAACGCAGACAATTTATTTCTTTCTGACAAGAACACAGACACCGAAAAATACGTTGATCAAGCTTGGCAGACACTCAATAAAGGAGAATGGCCTCTGTCAACGCCGCCAGGTACGCAAACCGAATTAGACTGGGACTTGAACTACGCAGATATTAAATATCCTATCAAACTTCTCGATCTGCCAGGTCAGGATTTACGCAATTTTTTCAACGACCGCTATGATACACTAAGTACAGATAAACAAGCACTTTTTAATTATGTATCGTCTGCTTCACTTGTTATCGCAGTTGTTAATCTGGAGCGAATTGTGAAAAATCCGGGGTCAGATGATCGTTTCGTTTTGTCGGCAATCGTGCGGTTTCTTGAACAAAATGCAGAGTCGCAACATTTGTACTTCGTTTTCACCGCTTGGGATAAGGTTGCAGCGACGATATTGGAAAAGTATGGTTCGCTAATGGAATACATCAGAAAAGAATTGACTCCATTTCACAATAGGTGCAAAGAAGCGTGGAAACAAGAAGGAAAGGGTATTTATTTTCTGGCAGTCGCTCCGGTTGCGCAAATAGTATACGACGTTAAGCAGCAAAAGTACGTCCCGAAAAAAGACTTTAAGAGTTACAACCTTGGCAATCTGACCAAAGTCCTCGTCCAGTCTCTTGCGGCTCTACAACACGGGGATTCACAACCTGATTGGGATGAGGAGATAGTCCACCCTTACGATGAACAACTATTTAACGAGTGGTATAAGCGCGAATGGTGGAAGAACACTAGAAAAAATCTATGGAAGAACTTTAAACGGCTATTAAGCGAATGCTGTAAACTTGAATGGCGAAAGAAGGTTAGAAATAATTTTTGGAAGAGCACTAAGCAACTTTTTGACAGATTGTGCGGAAGTAGAGAAAAACTATTGAAGAACGTTCTTGTACCGATGGCGGTATTAGTGACTTTTGTTATGGTTTTAGGAGCGGCAGTCTGGGTTGCATATCACCCAAATCGAGAGCAGTCGCCACTGCCTCAACCTCCACCAAAAATAACTGCTGAGTCAAATGATACTTCTCAACTCACTGAACAGACGAGTGAAGAAGTAATTGTTACAGGTGAAGATAATACACCATCGGTACCTCCGACGATTCCCATTATTCCTACGGAATTGCCACCAGAACAATCTCGACTCGGCGTTCGTGTTGCCGTTAATAACAACGGTATTGGTGTGCGTATTACAGATGTTAGAAATGGCTCTGCTGGTCATCAGGCGGGATTGCAACCAGACGATATAATTCTCCTCATTAATGACAAACGGTTGTCTTCGTTGCAAGATTATTTTGATGCCGATAGTAACGCTACTGGTGATAGTCTGATTTTAATCGTCCACAAAGCCGACAGCGGAAAAACCATTGAGTTTACACTTGATTTTCGGAAGAATGAATAACTTGATATACAAAAGAATATGGCAAAAAACATTTTTATTGAATTGGAGCTATGCCTTGACCCGCCGATTACCGAACGGGGAGCGATGAAAGAACATCTTGAAAAAGAGAAGATTCCTGATTGGAATAAAAGAACAAATGACAACCCGCAATATAAAGTTTTTGTTGCAAGAGCAAAAAATTATATTGCGGAAGGAATGCCACAACTAGAACAACAAGGACAGGCGGCGCGCGACGAAAAATATGAGGAATTAACACAACTGGCAAAGAGAATAAACGGCATCGGAGCAACGGAAAAGAACGTAAAAAATCTCGTGAATGATTTCAAAAAGTTTTTTTATCCCGAAACGATAAAAAAGTTGGTTCCGTTAGGGAGTCCATCATCGAACCGATCCGATGATGAATTCGTAATACCTGACTGTCCTGCATCATTGACATGTGATAAACCAGTGTCATTTGCAGATATGGGCAAAATATCTTATGATTTAGATATTGCAACTGATGGAAAATGTGACACTTTGTATAAACTACTTAAAGTTAACGAACGAGAAAAGACATCCGATATACTCATACAGGCAACTGCAATGAGTAAAGATATTAACAATATGCCGAAAACAGACATTAAAGCAGACTCACTAAATCGACTGTCAGCAAAGTTTATGCTCATTTTCAAGAACGATAATGAACGTAATAAATACGATGTTGCGGTAAAACGCTTCCGTTTCGATGAATATGCCACCACAACACTTAAACATTACACTGAAGGTTGGATTGCGAAAATGAAAACAGATTGGAAACAGTATCACGGCTGCATAAACGAAGTGAAAAGACTCGGATATTCGCCAGAAGAAGCAGCGTGGCTCGTATACGAGTATTTTTGCCATCCGTCCCTGCCGCCGACGCGACGATGTCCCTTGCCGGTGCCGGAGGAAAAACCAAAACCGGGCGGTGCTTTTGCAAGCAAAAAAACATCAGGTGGGGAAAAAGCATCTATTGACGCAGTTTTAGCCGACGCAGTAAAGAACATTTTCGGATAGTTAACACCCTTTCATAATATACGATGACACAGACACATATTGCAATCATTGGAACCGAAGGTTCCGGTAAAACCATTCTGGCAACAGTATGGGCGCAGCAACTTACGTACTCCCGTGACAAAAGGCTCCGCCTTATAGGCGAAAATATAGACACCGAAAGATATGTTGACCAACTCTGGAGGCAACTCAACCAAGAAAAATGGCTTTCATCAACGCCACAAGGAACGAAAACAGAGTTAGAATGGAAATTGCAACTCGGAGATGATTTCGAGTATCCTATAAAACTCCTCGACATGCCCGGTCAGGATTTGCGCAATTTTTTCAACGGAAACTATAATTCGTTAAGTAAAGACTCCAGCGAACTTGGGGATTATATCAAGACAGCCTCCACTGTTGTCGTAGTGGTCAATCTGGAACGAATTCTTAATGAAACGCAGTCAGTAAAAACACAGACGGAAGACAATATAGTGATTAGAGAAATAGCGAGGTATCTTGCGAAAAATGCCGAGACACAGCATATTTGCTTCGTTTTTACCGCCTGGGATAAAGTTGCGCCTACGATATTAGATGAATATCGCTCGCTTATGAAGTATATCGAAATGGAATTGACACCATTTTATAATATATGCGAAGATGCTACAGAAAAAGAAGGAAAAGGGATTTATTGTCTGGCAGTTGCAGCAGTAGCGCAGACAAAGTATGTTGCTTATACCAACGAGATTGTGCCGAAAGAAAATTTTAGGAGTTACAATCTTGGTAATCTTACACAAGTTCTCGTCCAATCTCTTGCGGCACAACAAAATAATGCTGAAAAACCTGAATGGAATGAGGACATTGTCCATCCTTACGATGAAGAACTATTAAATGAGTGGCGTGAGGCTGCTAAAAAAAAACCTCTGTGGAATCCATTGGATATTTTTAAGTCTAAATCAAAAACAGAAACCGCCCCCACTTCACCTTCTCAAACCGGAGCCCCAACTCTCTTTCCCGGGAGTAATGCACCACCCGAAGCAATACAAGCATGGTTGTCTGCGTGGATGGTGATGGCTGGAAAAGAATGTTTGAATACATTTACACAAAAATATGTTCAATTCACAGGAAGAGCAAGACGGAGAGAATACTTTAGTTTTGCCATCCCAGCACTGCTTCTCACGATAGTGTTGTTTAGTATTCTAGGGTTCACTACCATTGCTGCAAGTTGTGGCTTGGTTATCGCAATACCACACATGGCAGTTGCCACTCGCCGCATGCACGATATAGGACAAAGCGGTTGGTGGGTTTTGATTTACTTGGTTCCTTACGTAGGCTGGCTTATTTTTCTTATTATGGCATGTCGTGATGGACAATCACATAGTAACGAATATGGCTCCAATCCAAAAGATGAACCCCAGGTTTTAGTTTTCTAGGAATAACATAGCATTAACATTTTTTAACACCATTATACGCGATGCTGATACACTATGCTCTATGCGACCCGTCCCACGATACTGGCGGTGGAAATTACTGGACTTGGTATGCCGAAACGCTACCGCTGGAGATGTTGCAAGACTTTTACAAGGAGTTCCCTGTTAAAGATTTGCCGAAGAGCCCATCTGATTGGGCGAAGCCAAATCTTTGGGATAACTTTGCGCTGAAAACAGTCTGCTACGAAGGCTGGACGGTGCTTTACCGTTTTTTCAACGGCGGCAATGACAAGTCCGGTCGACCTGGACGTTACATTATTTTGACGGCTTGGATTAAGACAGAGGAAACAGAAGGCGTTGACTTATCGTCGATTCAACGTAGTGCTGTGTTCCGCAATGTCGGGAGCAACTCAAGGATATTGCCGATACCGAAGCCGACAATGCTGACAGAGGAAAGAAAGAGCAAGTCCAAAGAAGTAAAAAATGTGACTCCTGCATTTGTGACTCAAGCGTTAGCGTCTCCGACGATTTACATCTATGGCTTCCTTGCCGCAAGTCTTTTACTTGCAGTATTAGTGAATCTTCTGCCTCCATCGTGGCTTACTATGAATGTTGTCTCGCTGTTGTCATTTTTACTTGGGCTGGGTGCAAGTGTTGTGTTGCAGCACTTTGATATTACCTTCAACATTACAAAAAAAGATGACTCAAACGGAAATCGGGACCAAAGTTGACGAAAACTGAAGAACCACGACAAGGAAAACGGAGAGGAAAACATTAGATACTGAAAGCAGAAAAAGAGGGAAAAATAACATGAAAGAGACCACTATCGGAATTGACCTTGGAACGACGTTCTCGTGTGTTGCGACGATTGACGAACTCGGCAAGCCTATCGTTCTAAACAACGAAGAAGGGAATCCTATTACGCCGTCCGTTGTTGCATTTGAACAAGTCGAGAACGTTGTTGTTGGAGATGAAGCAAAAAATATCCAATCACTCGGAGATGCAAATGTCGCTTCCTTTTTTAAACGCGAAATGGGAAACAATGACTTTTATCTCACCTTTCATGGTAAACAATACACGCCCACAGACTTATCCGCATACGTTCTTGCCAAACTCAAAGCAGGCGCAGAAAAAGCACTCGGAAAAACCGTCACGAAAGCCGTTATTACTTGTCCAGCCTACTTCAACGCTATACAACGTGAAGAAGTAAAAAAAGCAGGTAAAATCGCCGGATTAGACGTTTTACGTGTGATTAACGAGCCAACCGCTGCTGCTATCGCTTTTGGGGTTAAATCCGAGAAAGAACAAACGTTGCTCGTTTACGATTTAGGAGGCGGAACTTTTGACGTGACGTTAATGAAAATTACCGCTGATGAAATTGCAGTTCTTGCCACAGATGGAAATCATCAACTCGGTGGAAAAGATTGGGACGACACTCTCCGTGAGTATGCTGTCGGTAAGTTTCAGGACGAATTTTCTGCGAATCCGTTAGACGATTCCGCAACGGCGAACGATTTACTTGTTGCTGCTGAAAATACCAAAAAAGCGTTATCGCAAAAAACAACGACTAACTTTGTTATCGTGTACAACGGTAATAAAGGACGTTACGAGATTACGAGAGAGCAATTCGAAGATGCAACGAAACATTTGATTAACCAAACACTTACTCTTTGTGAGAGTGTACTTGCCGCTAAACAGATGGATTGGGAAAATATCGACGGCATACTACTTGTCGGCGGTTCAACCCGTATGCCGCAAGTAGAATCCGAATTGAAAAAGCATACCGATAAGCCAATTCTGCACGGAATAAATGTAGACGAAGCAGTTGCTATCGGCGCAGCAATTCAAGCAGATTTAGACGCAAATGAAAAACAGTACACGCTGGAATCAAAACAGAATACCGGCGGCAAATACACGTTAGAAGGACGTAGAACAATAAAGGACGTGACGGGACAATCACTCGGAATGATTGCCGAAAATGCTGACCGCTCAAAATACATAAACACAATAATCATTCCACGCAATACGAACATTCCAAGTTGTGAAGTACGCCCATTTCAATTACGAACATCATCTCGGCAAGACAACGAAATTGAGGTCTATGTTACGCAAGGAGAAAGTCCTGTACCAAATGGTTGTGCCATTCTAGGCAAGTATGTCATATCAGGCATTACTCATGAAAAAGGCAACGCCGTCTGCGACATCGAATATCATTACGACAAAAGTGGAACAGTGGAAGTCTTTGCTAAACAACGTTCAACGGGCAAAGATTTAACTGTTCGTAAAGAAGAACCCGGTGATATGAGTTGGACGGACTTATGTCCAACTGACAGAGACCCTGAGCCTGAGATAGAACACGTAACCGTAATTATTGCGGTTGATGTTAGTGGAAGTATGTCAGGAAGTCCGCTTTCGCTAGCAAAAGAAGCTGCAAAAGGATTTTTACGTAAGATGGATTTATCTCATTGTTCCATTGGACTGATTGGTGTTTTTGATGGTTCGAGTATGGCAGGATTAAAATTGCCCCCGTCCCAAAATGCCAACGAAATCACAATAGCAATAAGTAGACTGGAAAGTTATGGCAGTGAGCCATTATTTCCTCTTATTGAAAGAATACTTGGCAATGTTGAAGGACAAAAATTTGCCATCGTTCTTACAGATGGTCAATGGGGAGGACAACCGCAACAGATACAAGAAGCAATACGTTGTCACGCCGCTGATATTCAAATAGCATCGCTTGGGTTTGGACACGTTGATACACCGTTTCTTACTTCGATTGCGAATTGGGATATGATTATGACATCGCCGGAACGTTTTTCAGAATCCTTCTCCAAGATTGCACAAGTCATTACAGAAGGAAAAACAGAATTGCAAAGACGGCATTAACAAATGTGTCCGTGAGATTCGGACTTAACCTTAACGTGTCGCATTGCGATACATAACTATTAGGAGACTTTATTATGGCAAATGTCAATCCTGAACAATTAGAACAAATGGCAAACGCAATCGGAAATTGCGGTGCTGATTTCGATGTAGTTCGTGGCAAAATTGACGCTGCAGTGCAAGGGTCTGGCGGGATGCAAATTCCCGGCGTGATGGAGGATGTTGCAGCAATTTCGAGTGCGATTTCCGCAGCACGCGATAGAGCGAATGCTCTTGCGGGAAAACTACGAGGGAAAGCTCAGCAAGTACGGCAAATTGTCGGTGGTTGACTGACCAGCACAACGATCACTGAAAGAGTGTTGGCAGCATCAGCAATTCCGTTTGTTGCGCTCGCTCCCGGTGTCGCAAGGGCTAGGGATATGCAAAACGAAAACATAAATGACATGCCAGCCATTTATGAAGAGTTTCCTTGCGCCATTGAAACGCCTCAGGAAGCCGCAGAACATTGGGCAACCGAAAACAAAGCCAGGGTATCGTGGACCGAAACCGTTAATGGAATCGAAATGGGAGTAGAAGCATTAGTTGATGCCAAAAAACGCAGAAACGAACAAAATTAGCAAACGAAAGACTTATCCTTCATTTTATACCAAGCAATAGCAACAATGGAATTCATCGTTTTTATTATCATAGTTTTTGTCGTTGCCGTAATGGCAAAATCGTACTTGCAGCAAAGTGCAGTCGGACGTGTTGTGTTGCAAGTTGTGTTTGGGTGTTTGAACATTCTACTTAGTGTAGCGTTTGCCGTCATAGGAATGTTAACCGGAAAACAAATTCAATCGGGCGGCAATGGTGGCGGAAGCGGTTCGTCTTTTGCGGGATTCGGCGGTTTTTGGAAAAGTCTCTTTTCAGGTATGGGCGGTGCCAAAGACATGACGACAATGTTGAAAGACTGTCCGTTTCTGAAAGGACAGACTTATTTAAGTGATAAAGGAATTCAAGCACTACTCGGTTGGACAGCAGAAGGACAACCCGTCCATTTCCAACTCAGTGATGACCCGCCTCATGCATTCCTCGGCGGAAAGTCAGGCTCTGGAAAATCCAATTTAGTTCATGTGTTGATTCACGGATTACTCAACAACTATTCTCCAAACGAATTAGAGCTTTATATTCTTGATTGCAAAGAGGGGACCGAGTTTAATGTTTATGCCGTTAATCCTGTACCGCAAATTAAACTGGTAACACTCGACAGCAACGTAGAATACGGTCTCTCTATCCTTGAATACCTCAATGATGAAATCAAACGCCGAGGAACCGAGTTTAGGAGAGTGGGGGCAACTAAAATCCAAGAATATCGGGAACAAGGCGGACAAATGCCGCGAATCTTGTTAATCATTGACGAATTTCAAAAATTATTTGAGGGGAGGCGTGATATTGCAGAAAAAGTAACAAAAGAGTTTACAAATCTTTTTAAGCAAGGACGTTCTTTCGGCGTTCACGTTCAACTTGCCACTCAATCGTTAATGGGATTAGGCGAATTTATCCATCCATTCAAAACGCAACTTGGTTGTCGGATTGCATTGTCTTGTTCCGAAGATGATTCCCGGCAAATTTTGAGTGACAGCAATCTTGAAGCAGTAAAATTGATACCGAAAAAAGAAGCAATTATAAACAACAATAACGGACAACCATCCGAAAATTGTCGATTTGTTGTGCCTTATGCAGACCCTGCTGTATGCAAAAAACATTTACACGATATTTCAGTGCAACTAGCTGGAATGGGATACTCGGTAGATACCAAAGTCTTTGACGGAGCAACTTTACCGAAACTTAATCCTTCGTCATTTAGCGCACCAGCGGGAAAAGTTTTTCTTGGTGAAGAACTTAACTTCGAAGCACAGCCGTTTGTATTTCAATGGGAACGCAAACAAGGAAATAATCTCTGTGTTGCAGGAATGAACGATAATATCAGAAAGGGAATTTTATATTCCGTATTATTATCTGTCAAACAGAGCAGTTTATTTGACAGAGTTGTGTATTTCAATTCCAATCCAAATGTTGCAACGCCGAAATTTAGCAGTTTTCCGTTTGTGGAAATAAAAAATCCAAATTGGGATTGTAATATAACGGATGTTGTTAATAAAATTAACGCGAAGCGTACATTGTTAATTATTGATCCAATTGACGAAGCGGACGCTTTTTTGCCACAGATGCAATATGGTTCGCCGACAGTCGTTCCCGGTACACCTGCGGAATTATTAAAGAACTTGATGGATAACGGACCTCGACAAGGTTCTTTCGTGCTTGCCTTTGTAGAGAATTGGCGGCGTTTTAATAAGAATTGCAGTGTCTATGTTGACAATTTTGAATTGCGCATCGGATTTTGCTTAAATGAAGACGATGCCGGTAATTTAGCGACGGGAGGGTACGGAGACAGAATTAGTGGATTACAAGATCCGATAAAAGCACTTTTTGCCAACAGACAAAGAAACATGATAACAATGTTCAGACCGTTTGTGGTATAGAAAGTATTTTGACAGTTTTATCGCAACACTTCGGTAAGGATGTAAAGACAACAAGAATAGATGGCTGTTTGCGGGTTAATGGAACCGCCCGTTTTTGGCTGACTTTCCGACACTGGGTCGGTCAAGTCATTTCACAAGGTTCCAGGAGGAGATGTTATGAAGCTTTTTGATTTTAAGAACGACGAGTTGCTTTTTTTGCAACAGGAACTGGCATCAAACGCGCCGATTGAGCGAGAGCACCGTGCGGCAGGTTATGGCTGCGAATCCGTGTGTGCTTCCGGTTGCGGAGCGAATTGTAGCGACACTTGCGGTGGTCAAGGGAAGCCGTAAACCGTTGGGGAACGCTGATTAGAGTCATTTTAATCAGCGGTTCCTTGATTATCCTTTTGAGAGATAAAATTATGATTGATTCAAAAAATCTGCGAAAGACAGTAATGCTCACCATTACGGAGGCATGTAACTTAAATTGCGTCTATTGCTATGAACATAATAGGACATCGAAAGAAATGTCCAAGGATTTACTCTTCAAAATCATTGAAGACACTTTGCAAAACAGCGATACAGTTGTGGAGTTCTCTTTCCATGGCGGCGAACCTTTTCTGAATTTTGATTTGATGCGTGAAGCCGCAGAATATTTTTGGAAAAAATACGACCCCAAAGACAGGTATGTATTTTTTTCTTCGACGAACGGAACTTTATTGACTACAGATATTAAAAAATGGCTTTCCGAGCATAAAGAACGTTTTTGGTGCGGGATTAGTTTTGATGGCACAAAAGCCATGCAAGATAAGAATCGTTCGAATTCATTTGATGATATTGATTTGGATTTTTTTGTAAAGACCTGGTCGAAACAGCCGGTCAAGATGACCATTTCGCAAGCGACTTTACCGAATATTGCAGAAGGCACTATTTTTTTGCATAAAAAAGGCTTCAATGTCAATAATAACCTTGCGTATGGTTTGGATTGGAATGATGATGCTTGTATAAAAATTTTTTCCGAGCAATTGGAAAGTCTTATGGCTTTTTATCTTGAAAACCCCGATATTACGCCAGCGTCAATACTGTCCATGAATGTCGAGTGGTTTACCAAGGACGACAAAATGAAATCACAAAGATTCTGTGGTGCGGGTAAATACATGAAATGCTTTGACACGGCGGGAAATGAATATCCATGTCACTTTTTCATGGATATAAATTGGAACAAAGATAAGCCGAAAACATCCAGCATGGAAATCCTCAAAAGTGAAGATTGTCTGTTGGATTCTTTTTGCAAAGATTGCGAAATTAGATTGGTTTGCCCAACTTGTTATGGATACAACTTCACAGTTACCGGTGACCCCGCGAAAAGGGATAGAAATCTCTGCATCTTAATGAAAATTCAAGCCGTTGCCTGCGCAATCTTCGCTTTGCGAAGAATTAAACGGTATGGCAAATTGATAATTAAGGATGTGGAAATCCCAATAGGAAATGCGCTTTGTGGTATCAATTGTGTCTTAAACAATGAGTTTTTTATTAACGATGAAAGATTAAAAAAATTTACACTGATATAGCCAATCAGAATTAATAATTATAAAGAGGCGAGCGTATGTCAAGATGTACACATCGGGTGGTAAAAATTCAAGCCGCCACCGTGCAAGAGCGATTCAGATTGATTGTTGATGCTGCGAAAGCGTCAGGACTCGTACTCGATGGAGAATTTATTTATTGGAGAAACACTGATTGAAATCACCGCCCAGATTTGCTAGAATCCTTCCCAAGGTAACCAGTATTTGTGCAGGCAATATCGTAGTACAATCAAAAAAATTAATGCGTTAACACATACAACAAAGCCGTATTATCTGTAATAATGTGGCTATGCAAAATATGACAAAAAACATTTTTTTAGAATTGGAATTATTCCTCGACCCACCGATTGATGAGGCGGAAGCGATGAGGGAGCATCTTGAAAAGACGAAGATTCCTTTTTGGCAAAACAATCAAGCCAGCGTTCCGGGATACGAGATTTTCATTGATAGAGCAAAAAAGTATATCGCAGCAGGACTTCCACGTTTAGAAGATCAAGGAAAAGAAGCATATAAAGAAAAATATGGCGAATTAGAGGAACAGATAAAAATAATCATTGACCTCGGTGTAACGGAAAAGAACGTTAAGAATCTCAAGAATGACTTCAAAAAATTTTTCCGTGAAGACACGATTAAAAAGTTGATTTCGCCATCTTCAGACCAATCCGATGACGAATTCGTAATACCTGACTGCCCCGCATCATTGAAATGTAAAAAGCCCATATCGTTTGGAGACATGCTTAAAATATCTGACGATTTGGATGTTGCAACTGATGGAACATGCGACTCTTTGTATGAACTGCTTGGCGTTCACGAGAAAGATAAAACAGCAGATATACTCACGGAAGCAAAAAAGAAAGCGAAAGAAATTAACGACATAGCAAAAAAGGACATCAAAGCAAACGCGTTGAATCGGCTGTCACGTAAATTTGGGCATATTTTCAAAAGTGATACTGAACGCAATAAATACGATGTTGCAATAAAACGTTTTAGTTTCGATGGCTATGTAAACAAAACACTTAAACTCTATGTTGATAGTTGGATTACGAAAAACAAAACCGATTGGAAGCAGTATCACGCTCTCATAGACGAAGTAAAAGAACTCGGATACACACAAGAAGAAACTGCGTGGCTCGTGTATGAGTATTTCTGTATCACAAAGAAATGTCCCTTGCCGAAAAAATCGAAAGGAGGCGGCTGGGGAAAACACGAACCAATGCGTCTCGATTTAATTCGTGTACTCAATGAGGGCATCGATTACCACAGATCGAACCCGAAAATCAAAAACAAATTGCAGTCCGTAATAGAACAATTAAACGAAATTGATGATCCTGATAGTGTGGAAAGCATTGTCAAACAAATAATAGATGAGGACTTACGGAAATTTTGGGATTCTTGCAAAAGTGACGGAAGTATAACAATTCCATTGTTCAAACCTGCGCTGTTGGCTAATTATCCTAAACTTCGAAGTTTCCTACTGTATTTTACGCACTAACAGGGACATGCAGGAGCATCACAGTTTTGCGAGAGAATGGATTTTGATGGAACGTTTATTAGGAACCTTTAACCTATTTGAAATGGAGAGTGTTGTATGTTTCGTTGGGGCTTGTTTTTTTGGTTGGACTGGTTGTTGTGGATACTTGTACTCTGTATTAAGAAGATTTTTTCTTGTGTCAAGAATCTTATTTTTACAGGTATGGTATTTGCTGTCGGTGCGATCTGTACGATAGGCTATTTAACGGGCATGGACATTGCAGACTTATTTATGCTGATTTGGGATTTTGTGAAGGCGATCATTGACCTAATCAAAAGGATTTTAGCCCACTGATAATAGGTGGTACATTTGCTATCAGCGAACCAGACACACTGCCTTTCACTAACGTTTTATCCGTCTCGCAACCTTACTTTCCGAGCCCAGCAAAGTCTCAAAACATTCTCTTTTTGTGGTAATCAAAAGTGTAAGAGATTAGCTCTTATCTAACCCACAAAAGAAAAATGTACAAAACCCAAATGAAAGCCGAGAGCATCGATGATGTCTCGCAATTCCGTTACCCTTGCTACGTGTCCGAAAAGCTCGATGGATGGCGCTGTTTGATCGCAGACGGCGTAATGTTTACTTCAGGTGGCAAAGAGTTCAAACCACCTGTGCAAGAGCGATTCAAGTTAATTGTCGATAGTGCGAAAGCGGCAGAACTTGTACTCGATGGAGAACTTTACATTGAGGGCAACTCGGATTTTGGATTGCTTTCGTCCACACTTTCTGCAAGCATTGAAACAATGGCAGAACGGGGATTAAAGTTTCACGCCTTCGATGCCGTCACTTACGACGAGTGGCACGGGCGTTCAGGACAAGAGCCGTTCGATGATCGGCTGGCTCGTTATGTTATGTTTTGCCAAAAGCAAATCGCCGATTACCTGATAGTGCCGGTGGCGCAGCATTTATGCAAAGATGAGGCGGCGGCAGATACGTACTACCAACGCATCAAAGAAGCCGGTGGTGAAGGCGTGATGATGCGAACTCCGTATGGCAAGTATGAGTCAAACAAACGGAGCAAAGACATTGTCAAACGCAAGGTGTGGAGCGATTGCTCTGCACGGATCGTGGCGATTCATCAACAGGCTTGTCCGGTCAAACAAGCGGACGAAATTCGTGAGATTGACGGCATACAGCAAGGATTCAAAAAGCGAGCCGGGAGCGTTACGGTCGAAATTTTGCCCGACCAACCGTTACCAGCAGGAGTACAGCAGAATGCACTGTTTACTCCCGCCGCATTCCATCTCCGTGATTTGTTTTGGACGGAGCGGGAAAGGCTCATTGGTCGGGTGGTTGATATGGAATACCTCGCCGGGGCGACCAAAGGTCGAATGGGTCGGATTTTTCGGCTTCGTGATGACATTGTGCCGAGCACTTCGCTTGGTTTATGATACGGGCGGAATTGTTCCACCCTTAACCAGATGGAGGTAACTATGGACTGTATGCGACCAAACAATGGCGGTAGGGCGTTTCGATGGATGGCGATGGGATCGTTCTTAACGCTGTTGATGCTGAAACTGTACGGCATAGCAGAAATTGATTGGCGATGCGTATTTATGCCGTTGATAATCTACGGAGTGCTTCTGGCGATTACTGGAATCCTTGTTCTGACGATGTTTGCGATACTTTCGAGGCATCGACGGGACAACGGCAAGCACGATGAGAAGTGAAAACGGGCGGCGTTGTGCTGCCCTCTTTTTTTACTTTTTAGCCCGATCACGGTACTCTTGAAATCACCGTCCTTTTTTGCTATATTAACTGCATGGCGAAACGCAGTCACCTCATCAAGCCAACGGACGACATCAAGCCGACGAGCGATTTATTCATAGCGGCATTGTGTTCTGCCCCAAAGAACGAACCAATTTTACGTTCGCTCTTGAATGGCACGATGATCGACATCGGACAGCCACCGATTGTAAAAGCGACGGTATTAAATCCATTCAACGTTCAGAATTATCCCGATGATAAAGAGATACGCCTTGATGTGCGAGTCGAAGACGAAACCAAGCGATTTTATAACATTGAGGTTCAACGGGCGTGGCACACTGGTTTCCATAACCGGTCGCTGTACTATTGGTCGGAGACATACGAGTCACAAATTGAGCGAGGCGAGTTTTACGATTTGCTCCGACCGGTGCGCAGCATTGTGATTACGGAGTTTCCGGTATTTCCTGAGTTGAAGCAGTTGCATACGGTCTTTGAATTGCGGTCAAGAGAAAATCCGAAAGTGCTACTGACGGAACATTTGCAGATACATTACCTTCGATTAGGGGATTTGGATCGGCAGAAGTTGACGGGCTTGGATGCACTTTGTATTGAT
>Ga0082212_10002606_pt1 | contig 26142 bp, 25 predicted proteins | sample TergutNt197P3_FD_71548 | JGI IMG/M metagenome (GOLD analysis project Ga0082212, IMG submission 71548) | Neocapritermes taracua P3 segment gut microbial communities from Petit-Saut dam, French Guiana - Nt197 P3 | ecosystem: Host-associated > Arthropoda: Insects > Digestive system > Gut ...
TCCATAGATGATGGTACGGGTTCTGTGTCAATAGACTACCCCATTTTGGGTTCAGGCCTTGTTTGGTATATTCCGGTCACAGTCATTACTCAAGGGAACGTCATTGTAACGGTCAGTAGCTTTGGAATTTACAACGTCACATCTGGCCCAATGACAGTGGGAGTGTTCAAGGAGGAATTGACCCCGTAATAATTCACTTCGTCTACTACTAGCGACTGACACAGAATTTGCTTTGACAACAATGAACAACACCAATCAACACTCATCAACACCAACCAACACCAATCAACACTCATCAACCCTAAACAACACAGAACACTGACTGACACCGAATAACACCGACTAACACCGAATAACACTAACCAACTCTCATCAACACTAAATAACACTAAATAACACTAACCAACACCGAGTTACACCAACCAACACCGACCAACACAAACTAACGCCGACTGACGCCATTTGACACTTTTTGAAACGCAGAGGTAAGACATGAAAAAGTATCTCTTTCCCTTAATCGCTTCCATCGCCCTGGTTGGCCTGGCGGGGGTAGCCATTGGCTGCAGTAGCAACAGCACCTCCACCGATGAGGGGGGGGGCGGCGGCAACAGTAACATGCCCAAGGCCACGAGCTTTACTCTGAGCAAGACCAGTATGACGCTAAAGGCTCCGGCGAATGGGGTATATGACTATGACAACCTGAGTTGCGAGGCCACTATCCCAGAAAATGCCAGCAAGGAAGTGAAATTTAGCGTAGACCCGGCAGGGAAGTCTGGCGTGGTGACGGTGGATTCGGAGGGCAAGGTTACGGCCCTGGGCGGCGGCGATGCGACGATCATCGTCAAGCATGTGGATCTGCCGGAGGAAAAGGACTGGAAGTACTGCGAGGTTAAGGTTGTCGTGCCGGTCGAAAGCATTAATTTGTCTAAAGGCAATTTTGAAATGGCCCTCGGCGACGCGCCCGTAGTCATTATTGCAGACGTGCGGCCCATCAGCGCAGATTTTGATGACGTCAAGTGGGACAGCACCAACAAGAGCGCGGCCACCGCTGTGGGCCGTATTAGATTGGTGGACGAGGTGCCGGTATATGAGTGCGTCATCACGGCAGTCAACATTGGCGAAACTGAGATTACCGCCACGGCTGGCGGAATGACAAACAGAATTACCGTTACCGTGACCGAAGCGCCGCCTGCGCCCAACTACCCTGTAACGGCCGTAGAAATTGTTGAGGTTTCCAAGAAGACTGTAACTTTGGGCATCGGCGAAAAAATGACGCTATCCGCCAAGGTTCTTTCCAACATCCCGCCCGACTACCTGGCATCAGATCAAAGGGTGGTATGGAAGAGCTCCAACACCGACTTGGCCACGGTAGACCCTGACACCGGCGTCGTCACCGGCGTGGGCAAGGGCATTGACGTTGGCGAAGAGAGCGAAGATCCTCATGTCACAATCACAGTAACCACGCTCGGTAGCACCACCACCAACCTTGGAGGTGAGATTGTCCAATATGATGATGTTTGTACTGTGGTAGTAAAAAACTATCCGGTGACCGCAATTTCGCTAAACAAGCCGGAACTTACCATGTTGGTAAATGGCTCGGAGGCACTGTCTGTCTTTATCCAGCCCTATAACGCCACAAATAAGGATGTTATCTGGACAAGTAGCGATCCCTCGGTAGCCACGGTGAGCGATAGTGGTCTGATAAAAGCCATAAAGCGCGGAACGAGCGACATTACAGTTAAGTCAAAATTTAGCGAAACCATAGCGGCCCGATGCACGGTGATGGTGCAGAGCATTTTTGTGGCAGGCTATGAGGGCAACCCAGGCACGCCGGTGGCCAAGCTATGGATAGACGGCGGCGAGAATTTTGCCGCTGGCAATGCAATGGCCAACGCGGTTTTTGTGCAGGGCGATGATATTTATCTGGCTGGCTATGAAACTATATCAGGCAGGCGTGCGGCGACGCTGTGGGGGAAGGATGGCTACTCAGTCCCACTGAGCTCGTCAGGCCCCTGCGAAGCGGTGTCTGTCTACGTCTCTGAGATAGGCGGCAAGCAAGATGTATATGTGGCAGGATTTGAAGAGGATGCTTCGGGTAAGGCCGTGGCGGCAGTTTGGCACGGTGACGACATTCCCTGGTACTTGAGCAGGGTCAATGGGGACGCCCGCGCCAATTCTATATTTGTCTCAGGCGGGGTCGTGTACTCTGCTGGCCACGAAACCAACGACGACTTTTCTTATGCCATGGTATGGAAAAACAGAGAGCCTTTTACATTAAATGGCGGCTTTACGGCCAGCTCTGCCTCCGCCAGGTCTATTTTTGTAGTCGGTAGCGACATCTATGTGGCAGGCTGGAAAAAAGATGCTGACGCCGAGGGCGGCTACATAGCGGTTGTCTGGATTAATGGCAGGGAGACTGAGTTGGGCCATGGGATGGCCAATTCTATCCACGTGGCTGGCAATGGCCAGATATATGTGGCGGGATACCGCGTCAACAGCCAAAAAATTTCGGTGGCTTCCCTCTGGACTGGCACCAAGGCCGCCGACAATGCTTACAGCAACAGCCACCGGCCCTTAGCCGACGGCGGAACCAGATCGGTGGCCAATTCAGTCGGCCTGCTGGGCAACGAGTACTATGTGGTCGGATATGAGACAAACCAGGATGAAGAGCAGGTGGCCATGGTTTGGAAGGATCGCTTTGCCGAACCCATCGGCGCGGCCCCTGGAGAGGCAAAGGGGATAGTGATTAGGTGAGCCTTTTAGAGCTTAGAGCTTAGAGCTTAGAACTTAGAGCTTAGAACTTAGAGCTTAGAGCTTAGAGCTTAGAGCTTAGAACTTAGAGTTCAGAGAACCGCTAGAATACGACAAAACTAACAGTGGGAAATTCCGTAGAGTTCGTGAGGTGCCATGTCCTGGCCATTGGGCCATTCGATACCTTTTCCATTACGTATAATCCTTACGGTTTGAAAATAGGATTCGTCTGCTAGCTCGCCATAGAAATCGCCGCTAATGTAAGGTTTGGTGTCAAATACTCTTGTTTCACCAGTTTCGTATGTTAGTTTCAAACGGTAGTCAGAGAGAGTTTCAAGGGCTGTAATCAATGGCTGCAACATTGGCATAAAAATTCCTACTTCAGAGGGTCTATTGCGAAATGTTTAAGGCCTCGTTGCAAGAGCAACCAGTTATTTAATAGGTCTTCACGGTGTATTTCGATCCATGCTTCAACAAGCCTTAGTTTGTTTTTAGGTAAACTGCCAGCTAGAATTTCGTTGTCAAGGGATATTGAAGCCTCGTGTTCGGCACTTTCTGCGTGGATGTGTGGTATGTGGTGTTGTGTACCGTCTTCTCGGTGCATTGAGATGATGATTCCGTAGAAAAGGGAGAGCGTCGGCATTGGTTAACTCAGCAATAGAAAATGGTTTCATAACCGTTGCACCATCGTCAACAATGATTCTATCACACCAACCGCTAGAATATGAAAGAGCTTAGAACTTAGAGCTTAGAGCTTAGAGCAATGTCTGACGGATATCCGCATGGGGTGGGGTGGTGCTTTTCATCTCGTAACTAGTAACTCGTAACTCGTAACTGTTTTTATCAGGCGGTCAGCGTGGCCAGGGGGGCCACGTTTACGCCGTCCGGCCTGCGGTGGGCAAAGCCGTTTGCGGTTATCACTGTGAGCGCGGCAGGGGCCTTGGTCTTTTGTGTGTCTATCCTGTCCGCAAATTTTAGCAGGTTGCCCGCGGCGGCATCGACGGCCCCCATGCCTAGCTTGATTTCAAAGGCTCCCCATGTCCCATCGGGGCACTCAACGATTGCATCTATCTCCAGCCCACGTGAATCGCGGTAATGAAACACTTTTCCGTCACAGGAATCTGCATATATTCTCAAATCTCTGATGGCGAGGGATTCAAAGAGCAGGCCCAGGTAGTTTAAGTCTTTCACTAGTTTGCTAATTGACAGCCCCAGCGCCCCCACTGCCAGCGACGGGTCGGCAAAGTGGCGCTTTGGGGATTTGCGGAGCGCGTCTTTAGAGCGTATATGGGCATTCCACGCCGGCAGGTCGTCCAGCACCATGATACGCTCCAGCGCACCGAGGTATCCGGCCACGGTTTCATTGTCAAGTGCGCCATCGCTACCCCCTGCGTCTTTTGAGAGCGCCCTGAGGGTTGCTTCGGTAGATATATTTCGTGCCAGCGATTGAAGCAGGCGCATCACTTTATAGGGGTCGCGGCGCTTATAGGACACATCGCTCACGTCCGCTTCGGCTATAAGCGACACGTAGTCGCGCACAAAGCGCAGGCCGCCAGATGCGCCTTCGCCTATCAGTCCTGGCCAGCCGCCGAGCGTTATTATTTCTGCAAGTCTATCTATGCTAAAGGGTACGGCCTGGGATGTCGGCGCTTCGCCACTCAACAGCGACTCAAGGCTTACCTCGCCTGTAGACCAGCCCTTTTCAAAAAGGGACATGGGGCGCATTTTTATGACAGAAAACCTTCCCGCGCCGGAGTGCCGTCTGGCCCGGTCGTCGGGCGTGGCTGACCCCGTGAGGATGAATTGGCCTTTTTGTTTCCGCCCATCTACCTCGCGCCGCACGTAGTTCCATATCTGGGGGCACTCCTGCCATTCATCCAGTAAACGCGGCACTGCGCCATCGAGCACGCTCGAGGGGTCTACCTCCATCCTGACTCGCACCTGCTCGTCGACGTCGAACCTGACAGCGCTGGCAGATGCCCGCAGGGCCGTTTCAGTCTTCCCACAGCCCTTGGCCCCCTCGATCAGTACCGCGCCTGCATTCCGCAGTCGTTGCGCCAGTATGCCGTCTGCAAATCTCTTGTGATAGCTCATAACCGTTGCACCCTTGTCAACAATGATTCTATCACACCAACCGCTAGAATATGACAAAACCAACCGCTAGAATATGACAAAACTAACCGCTAGAATATGACAAAACTAACCGCCATAATATGAAAGAGCTTAGAACTTAGAGCTTAGAGCAATGTCTGACGGATATCCGCATGGGGTGGTGCTTTTCATCTCGTAACTAGTAACTCGTAACTCGTAACTGTTTTTATCAGGCGTTCAAATAGCAGACAATCAAGCGTATAAAATTCACGGTCAGAGAGCGTTATTGTTTTCATTCTGCCCCCTCATTGGCATTGTTATACTTATCCTCATAATATTTTCGGACAGCTGCCTTTCGATCTTCCTCATCGTATCTTTTTTTGAACGCAGCTACCTCTTTTTGCGTTTGCTCTCTAATTTCACGTTTTTGGGCCTCAGTCATTTTAGGTTCACCCTCAACCGAGGTTTTAATTCTGTACCAAATTCCAAAGCCAAACTGAAACAACATGCCTATTATTCCAGCTACAACAAATGCAAAGATAATAATGACTATTAGCGTTATCATACATATACCCTGGGCACTCTGGCGTTAATGGCCGTCAACACTTCGTAGGGCACCGTGTTTGCCCAGGCGGCCATGTCCTCGGCGGTAATTCGCTCGGGGCCGGAGGAGCCCATCAATATTACTTCGTCGCCGTTATGTGCGCTGTCCCACTCGATGTTTATCATCATCTGATCCATGCAAATGGCTCCGACCTGGGGATATCTGCGTCCATTGATAATCACCTGTGCCCTGTTGGACATGCTCCTCATGTAGCCATCGCCATAGCCCACTGGGACAGTCACTACGCGGACTGGGCGGTCTGATTTCCAGGTAGAGCCATAGCTGACCGGGTGGTTTTCTGGCACTACCTTGAAATATACCACTCGGCTCTTCCAGGCCATGGCCGGCGAGACATCAATGCCTGTGGGTAGCCATGGAACTGGATTGATCCCATACAAGAGTAGCCCGGGGCGCACCATGTCGAGGTGGCTCTCTGGCAGGCGCAAAAGCGCGGCGGAATTGGCTATGTGCGCAATGGGCCTTTGCAATGACCTTCTTTCGTAAAAGGCCAGCACCTCCTGAAATCGCTCCAGTTGTAATTTTGCATGGGCCAGATCCTCTGCGTCTGCGTTGGCGAAATGGGAATATATGCCTAAAACGTCCACGTTGGCGCAACCGAGGGCGGCTTCCTGCAATTTGTGGGCGTTAAAGTAGTGGATGCCCACCCTCTCCATTCCGGTGTCTATCTTTAGATGCACTTTGGCGCGTTGCCCTGCGGCTTTGGCCGCGGCGTCGATTTGCATCAATCTGTCGATGGAGCTAGCCGAAAGGATTAAATCATGCTCGATGAAGAGGGGTATCTGGTCGCCCCAAACGCCGCCAAGCACCAGGATGGGCGACTCGATGCCCTCCTGCCGCAACAGAATACCTTCTTCTAATACGGCCACTCCAATGCAGTCGGCCATGCCGGAGAGGGCCTTTGAGACTTCAACGAGGCCGTGGCCATAGGCGTTTGCCTTGACAACCAGCATCACGCCGGATGGGCTGACGCTGTCCCGAATCGTTTGAAAGTTGCGGCGCAATATCCCCAGGTCTATTTCGGCCCACGTCGCCCTGAGGGAATCACTGACTGCTATGGTGGGGTCGAAGATGGTCATTGAATTGAAACTCTTGCTTGGATTCGCATTTTTTTAGTACTCTAGTAACCAGTAACCAGTAACTAAAAACTATATCACCTCAGCTTCAATGAGCTCAGGGCGAGTAGCGAACAGGCGATCGCCATGATCCAGAGTCGAATGACAACTTTTGTCTCTTTTAGTCCGCTTAGCTCCAAATGGTGGTGAAAGGGGGCCATTTTGAAGATGCGCTTTCCTCCGCGCAGCTTGTATGAGCCTACCTGCAATATTACTGATAGCGCCTCCCACACAAAGAGGCCGCCTGCTATCACCAGGAGCAACTCCTGCTGGATCAGTATGGCGACAGTCCCCAGGGCACCGCCCAGGCCGAGCGAGCCTGTATCGCCCATAAAGATTTCTGCTGGATGGGCGTTGAACCACAGGAAGCCCAGCGACGCGCCCGCCATGGCACCGAGAAAGACTGCCAGTTCAGACGCGCCAGTAACAAAGGGCACAAACAAGTAATTTGCCATTCCAATGTGGCCGGCAACGTAGGCCAGCACGCCAAAAGTGGCGCTGACAATCAGTATCCCGCCAATGGCAAGGCCATCCAGGCCGTCTGTGAGGTTGACGGCGTTGCTAGTCCCCACCATAACAAGCCATATCCATGGGACAAGGAATATGCCCACGTCTGGCCGCCAATTCTTGAAGAAAGGCACGGACAGGCGACTCGTCTCTTCGCCCCTCAGCCCAAAGTGCAGTATCAGCCAGGCCACAAGCAGGCTGATGATGGTGAGGGCCAGTATTTTTTTCCAGCCGCTCAGACCCTTGTTTCGTTTTTGCAATAGTTTTTGCATATCATCATAGGCCCCCACAGCGGCAAAGCCGGCAAGGCTAAAAACGGCAATCCAGATGTGGCCGCTCTCCAGCCTGCACCACAGCAGGGTGGAGATGGTTATGGCACCGGCTACTAATAGCCCGCCCATGGTTGGGGTGCCGCTCTTTGTGATATGGTGCTCTGGGCCTTCCTCCCTGACGTGCTGGCCCATCTTGAGCCTTGCAAGTGTAGCGATAAATCGAGGGCCTATCAGCAGACACAGGATGAAGGCAGTGGCGGCGGCGACCGCCGTCCGAAATGTTACATAGCCAAACAGGTTGGCCGCTCCGATAAAAAATTTGGATGGGAGCAGTTCATGAATTGGATCCAGAATCCATGGAATCATTTGACACCTTTACATGATAGCGACTCGGTATTACAGCATAAAACGTTCCAATAAAAGAGCAACCGCTCTTTCGGTCTTCCAGTGACGGCTACCTTTTACTAGTATGCGAGCGCCTGTCGGCAATCCGTCTAGTTCTGGTTGCAACGCCTCAAAGTCGGGGAATGCGGTCGCCCCAGGCCCGAAGCCGTCGGCCAACTCCTTTGAAAAATCCCCATAGGCCCACAAGCGGCTGATGCCGGCCCTTCGCAACTCCTCGCCGACGGAGTGGTGTATCGATGCGGACTCTGGGCCCAGTTCGCGGATACATCCCAAAACGGTGACTGGCTCACCGCCGTCAAGCTCTAGTAGCGCTTTTGCGCAAGAAAGAATTGAGTGCTTGCTGGCGTTATAGGATTCGTCCAGAAGCAACCCGCCTCCCCGAAGGCTGTGCAGGCGGCCCCTCCCTTCTTCTGGCTCCACGGACGCGAGTCCGCTGATGATGCTATCTATGCCAACGCCGCCAAAACCGGCAACAAGCGCTATGGATGCGGCCAGGGCGGCGTTTTGTACCTGGTGGCGGCCTTTGAGCTTGATTTGTATTTCCATCCTCCTCCCGGCGTGCAGGAGCGAAAAACGCTCTCCTTTTGCCCCCAGGCTCTCTGAATAGGATATGGAAAACTCGGCGCCTTCGCCAACAGGTATGGGTCTTGACTTTGAGGCCCATTCCTGAAGGGCTATCCACTGGCACCATGGGTCGCCAGCCGGATAAACCCAGGCCCCGCCTGGCACGATGCCAGCTACCAGTTCGCCTTTGGCTCTGGCGATGCCGCCCTGGCCATCTGGAAAATTTTCCAGGTGGCTATCTCCGACGTTGGTTATCACGCCAAAGTCGAGTGGGGCGATTTCGGTCAGCCGCTCTATTTCACCTGCGGTCGACATCCCCATTTCTAGGACTGCCGCCCTTAGACCGTCGGGCATGGTGGCCAGCGCCGCTGGCAATCCTAAGGTGTTATTGCGGTTTCCGGGCGTCTTCCATCCAGATGTAGCTCCTGCCAGCAGTTCTTTGGTACTCGTTTTTCCCACTGAGCCGGTAACGCCAAAAACCGCCTCGGGCCTGCAAGCCGCCAGCCTGTGCTGGCCCCATGCCTGAAGCGCCGATAGGGTATCCTCTACTATCAATTGCGGCGCGTCACTTTCTAGTTGGTGGTCAACAAGCAGACAGGACGCGCCTGCTTCGATAGCCTGCCCTGCATATTCGTGCCCGTCTCTGTCTGCCCTCAGCGCGACAAAACAGTCTCCTGGTCCTATCGACCTTGAATCCAGGGAAATGCCGCCAGGCACGATGTTGCCGTCTCCGATCAGTCTGGCGCTTAAGATGGAGGCGACCATCTTCAAGTCACAGAGCATCATCGGCCTCCACGTCTGATGCCCTGTCCAGCCTGTCTCTCACCGCCAGCCAGTCATCCGTCGAGGGCGGTCTCTGGAAGAGAATCCGCTGGTAGCCTTGGGAGTCGAGATCGTGCAAAACGGCGTACAGTCTGGATGAAACTTGATTAGGGTCATCTGGTAGCCGCTTATGGTTGCATCCGGGCGGGAGTTCTACGCAATCCCCCAAAACCACCACAGCAATTTTTTCATCCGAGGCCTGTTGGAAAGCAATTAATTTTTTTACAAGATCGGAAGGCTCGTGAAGGGTTAGACTGGCCATTGGCGCATAATGCCGTCGGGACATGCCAGGGGCGGCCTGGATGCTGTTTGCAGAAACTGCTCCCTCAAAACGGGCCATGTCCCCGAGTATGGCCTCGAGCTCGGATGGAGGTATAGGCCCTGGGCGCAAAAGGATCGGCGGAGAAGCCGTCAGGTCTATGATGGTGCTCTCGATGCCCGAGGGGGTGCGCCCTCCGTCGAGTATCAGGTTTACGCGCCCGCCCATGCTTCTAAGTACGTGTTCTGGTTTTGTTGGGCTGGTCTCCGTAGTCTTATTGGCGGATGGGGCCGCAAGCGGGCCTCCAAAGGCATTTAGCAACTCAAGGGCAACTGGGTGATTGGGGCTTCTGAGCGCAACCGACGGGTTGCCGGCCCGTACGATGCCAGGCACCATCTCCGAAGCGGGCAAAATAATCGTGAGAGGGCCAGGCCAAAATTTTTCAGCCAGTCTGGCGGCAAGGTCTGGCCAATGGCTGGCCAGTGGTCTGGCGGCTTCGACGTGCGGGACGTGCAAGATGAGCGGATTGGTTGATGGCCTGCCCTTGGCCTCAAAAATTTTGGCAACGGCTATTTGGTTAAGGCCATCGGCTCCAAGGCCATAGACGGTCTCTGTGGGGAATGCCACCAGGCCGCCTGAGCGTAGGATAGACACGGCCCTGTCTATAGACGCGGCATTGAATCCATCCAGGACTTGAGTTTGGCCTGTCGCAGTACCGCCAATTAACATGTGGGCTCCGCAATGGCCCATGGCCTCGGAATTTCCTCGCCCCTAATGGCGGCCTCTACGGCGCCGCGGTCGCTGTAGGGGTGCTTGATTCCCATCAAGTCCTGGTATGGCTCGTGTCCCTTGCCAGCAAGTAGCAGGAGGTCGCCAGGACGGCAGTCGCCAATGGCGGACTGGACAGCCAGGGCGCGGTCGGTAATGCGCCGGTATCGGCCCTGGTCAAGACGGATTTCTTCTGGAATGCCCTTGGAGGCATCGTCTAAAATGCGCTCTGGGTCTTCGCTTCTAGCGTTGTCCGAAGTGTGCCAGATTACGTCGGCTCCTCCAGACACCACCGCTGAAGCCATGATGGGCCGCTTTGAGCGATCCCTGTCGCCTCCGCATCCAAACAGGACATGGAGGCGGCCGCCATGGGACAGCAGGTCTCTGCCGGCAATCAGTAATTTTTCGATGGCATCTGGCGTGTGGGCGTAATCAACCATGACTCCAAACGGCTGGCCCAAATCGACTCTCTCCAGGCGGCCAGGGGCGCCCCTCAGCGCTCCCATGCCGCCAAGCAGGGCATCAAGGTCAAATCCTGCCACATCCAGCGCCGAGAGGGCGGCAAGGGCGTTATAGGCGTTGAACCTTCCCAGCAAGGGGCTTTCGACTCGGAAATGTTTTTTTGGAGTGACCAGGGTGAATGAAGTGCCACAGTGGCCAAGCTTGAGGTCTTCCAGGCGATATGCGCCAGAGTCGAGGCCGTATGGGATAAGCCCTGGGTTTTCATCCAGTAGCCGCCGCCCGTATTCGTCTTCAATGTTAGTCAGACCACGGATGCACTGGGCAAAGAGCCTTGACTTTGCCTGATAATATGCTTCCATCGTGTTATGAAAATCTAGATGGTCTTGAGTCAGATTTGTAAAAACCCCAACGCTGAATTTGGCTCCATGCACCCTATCCATGGCCATCGCGACGCTACTGACTTCGGCGGCCAGTGCTCCATCTCCTGCATCCAGGCTCCTCCTGGCCAAACGAAAAAACGAGGTGCTTTCTGGGGATGTGAGTACAGCCTTTTCTTCATGGCCTCCGGCGGCGTTTATGACCGTGCCGATTAAGCCGCACCCCATACCCGAAGCCATCAATAGCTGGCGCACCAGCATGGTCGTCGTGGTTTTGCCATTAGTCCCGGTGACGCCTATCAACTTCAGCGCCTTGTCTGGATGCCCGTGTACCCTTCTTGCAAGGCGCGCCATGACCTGCCTCGGGGAGCCAGGGAGCAGGGCAGAGGGGCCCTTCCATATATCTGACAATGGCCTTTCAGAAAAAATGGCAACTGCGCCGTTATCAATGGCCTGCCTGACAAAGTCGTGTCCATCAGAATTTGCGCCCTTAAGGGCGACAAAGGCGCACCCAGTTTTTATTTGGCGGCTGTCGCAGTCAATATCTTCTATTTCTGCCCCATCGCTGTCTACCCCCCCCTGGATGTTGTTCAGGCCAAGGCCCTGGACTAAATCCACAAACTTCATGGAGACCTCAGTTGAACGGCCACCGCCAAATCCTGCGGAAGGGGCTTGCCTGGCTCAGGCGACTGTGCGGTTACTCTGAGGGCGCCGGCCCCTGCAGAATTTCTGCCCCTAACTTGTATGGTGCCTCCGGCAAGCGTCACTTTTTGTATGGCAGTCTTCAAGCTGTTGCCCATGAGATCGGGAGTGCGCCCCCTCTGTACATGGATGGCGGCTTCGTCTCCTTCGCTGATGGGCCAATCCAACAGCGTCAGTCTTAAATTTTCGCCCAAAACCGTCTGCGGGGCAGTGGATGTGTAGCGAAGTATGGCATCGCCGATCTTTTTGAAGGCTGGGGCCGCGACGTCACCGCCTGTTACATCGCCAGCGGGCTCATCCAGCATGACCAGGATGCCATACTTGGGCTTATCTGCGGGGAAAAAACCCAGAAATGAAGCATAGTGGCGGGTCATATCATATTTGCCATTGATTACTTTGCGGCTGGTTCCTGTCTTGCCAAAGGCTTCGACTCCTCTCAGCTCAGCCTTTTTGGCGGTTCCATTCGTAATTACTCCCTTCAAAACGTCCCTCATCAGTCTTGAAGTTTCTTCGCTTATGACCTGGAATCTCACTTCTGGCTCAAATTCGCGCAACAAGGTTCCCTTGTCGTTATAGACGGCCTTTATCAATTGTGGCTTCATCAGTTTTCCGCCGTTTGCTATTGCGCTTCCGGCCATCAAGACCTGGAGCGGAGATGCTGACAGGCCATAGCCATAGCTCAAAGTGTACTGGGTCGGCGTCGACCATGACACGGGTGCCGGAACGCTCCCCCTTGTTTCGCCTGCAAAGTTTAGGGTTGGATCCCCGAAACCGAATTCTTTTAGGTATTTGTAGTAGTCTGCGGGCCTTACCCTCATGCCTATTTTGGCGGTGCCTACATTGCTGGACTGCCAGAGAACCTGCTCAAAAGATAAGGTGCCATACCTGCGGGAATCAGTGATGGGCGGAACATTGGGGGCATATTGCCATTGTCCCCCCATGCAGTCGATTGATTCGCCAAAACGGACTTTGCGCTCCTCCAGAGCCATTGCGGCGGTGAATATTTTCATGGTGGAGCCAGGCTCATAGCTGTCTTCCAACGGGTGCACTTTGCGCGCTGCCTGGTCTATGCTGCGCCAGTTGCGTAGCTCCTGCCTTTCGGCATTGGACAGCTCGCTCTCGCGCCCGCGGAATTTGTTTGGAATAAAGATATTTGGGTCAAAAACAGGAGTCCCCGCCATTGCCAGTATCTCTCCGGTGTTGGGGTCGACAACCACGCAGTGCGCGGTGATCGGGCGGCTGGCGGCTACCGTCTCCGCCAGCACTTCTTCAACTATCTGTTGGATGGTGGAATCGATGGTGAGCTGTAGCCTCGAACCATTGACGGGAACCTCGATATAGCTCTCCTTTAGGATTGAATAATTGTTGAGACCATCCTTTGGGGCGTTGATGATGCCCGTTTGCCCAGCCAAAATAGCTTCGTATGCCATTTCGACGCCAAGCTGGCCTTTGCCGCTGTCGTTTACAAAGCCCAGCACCTGGCAGGCCAGGCTATTACGCGGATAGTAGCGGCGATACTCCGGGACGAAAGCCAACGCAGGCTCTTTGCGCTGTGGTCTCCGCGCCTGCCTGTTTTTTCCATTTTGGCCGCTTGGGCTCTGGGCTTCCTTGTTTACATCTCGAAGTATGTCTTTGTTGACCTCTTTTAGCGCGGCGACCTTGATTGGGCTCAGTTGCCGCTCCACGAGAAACCAGTTGCTCTTCCTCAGAAATCTGTCGAGCACAAAAGCCTCTGGCCGATCCAGCACATTGGCCACCCGCGTGGCATATTCCCTGGCAAAGGCCATATCCGGCTCACCCCAATAAATGTCATTTCCACCTGTCGCACTTCTTTTGCGGGAGTAGTCGGGGTAAAAAACCGGCGGAGTGACGTAGAGGTTCTCAGAGGGCAGGGAAGTGGCCAGCACCTCGTCGTTTCGATCCCTTATCTCTCCTCTGATTGGGTCGATATTTATCTGGATGAAGTGCTGGCGCATCGCCCTGTCCCGGTAGTACTGTCGCTGGCTTACTTGTATCCAGATCAGCCTGGCGCCCACCAGGGCGACCCAGACAAAAATTATTGCAAAGACCCAAGGCAACCTGGCGACAGATAAATCCTGGGCCCTGGGCTTTCCCAGCATGTGCTTAGCGCGCTTTAGAGTCTGAACATAGGTTGGGGACATTCAGGTAACCATTGCCATTATTACTATTTTACGCAGTTTGGCGTTGAAGGGGCATTGGGGAACAGCGCAAGGGGATAACTTAGCATCAAATAGACGGCACTGGCCGCAGTTTGGCCATTCGTTGGTCTTCGGCTGTAAAGTGTCGGTTCACCAGGTTGGTAGCCTGTGAGGGGGCAAATCCATTTGCGGCAGCCCACTGCTGGACAACTTCCAGTCTCGACAGTCGACTTTTTTCTAGCTCCAGGATTCTGGAGTGTTCTTCTTCTTTGCGGATGCGATCCTGGATTTCTTTCATCTCGTATCCGAGGCGCATGTCATGTATCTTTAGATAGGCAAAGGTCACGAGGGGCATTGCAAGCGCAACCGCCAGCAGGAGCATCCTGAGCACGCCCTCTCCTTCGACCTGCCTTTCAGACCTTGCAAAGGTGCGATGCAAATTGTGTCGCATTGTTGCCATTTTGCTACCTCATTATGTGCAAGGCACGCGCTGTGCCAAACGCAAACGCGCTGAGCGCGAAGGCGGGTTGGAATTACGTTCGGCCTCGCCTGGCACAATCCCACCAGGAGAAATCAGCCGCAATAATTTGGGAAGAACGCTGGGGGCCTCGCGTCCAGGGCCATCATAAATGCCGGCGAGCCGTCTGAAAGCCTGTTTGACGATGCGGTCTTCTAGGCTATGAAAACTTATGAAGCCGATGCGCCCCCAGGTTTTGAGGGCAGATACGGCCTTTTCTATGGTGGCTCCGAGCCCAACTAGCTCGGAATTGACGGCAATGCGAATTGCCTGGAAAGTACGGGTGGCCGGATCGATTTGCTTTTTGCGCATCGCTATCTCTCGCGGTAAGACTGTATACACGGAGCGTGCAAGGTCAAGAGTAGTGCTGAGGGTACCATTTTTAAGAGCCTGCAAAATTGCCCTGGATATGGGCCTGGATGCCCTCTCTTCGCCATATTTGGACAGCGCCTCGGCCAGGCTGTCTTCTGTCTGCTGGCTAAGCCATTCCAGCGCGGTCAAGCCGCGCTCGGAGTCCATGCGCATGTCAAGGGGCCCCTCCGCCATGAAGCTGAAGCCTCTGGCCGAGGTTTTGAGTTGAAAACTACTCACGCCCAGATCTGCGAGGATCACGTCCAGGCCATCGGGAGCATGTGCCACGGCCCATTCCTTAAATTCTGCTGTTTCCCAAACATCTTCATAGGCAGAAGCTAATGCTGAAAATCGTTTGTCGTTTTCCAATCGCTGTAGCGCAAAGGATATGGCCTGGCCATCTCTGTCTACGCCAAGATAGCTGGCCTTGCCATCTGCCCCCGACAATAGTCCTTGTGCGTGTCCACCCAGCCCAAGGGTGAGGTCGAGAGCCGCGCCGCCCGAAGGTATGGCCAAGTGCTCCATTACCTCCTGGAGCATCACGGGGACGTGGGAAGCGGCGGACATGTCAGATACCCAATTCCGCAAGCTGGTCTAGATGGACTGCCGTAAGGGGTTTTGCGCTTATGCGGCCCTCAAATACGCTTCTGTTCCAAATTACCAGATGATCCATTTGTCCGAGGATTACTACTTCTCCCGCCAGGTTAGCGCTGGAGCGCAGTATGGGCTGAATAACGAATCGCCCCTGTGCATCAGTCTCAATCTCTGAGCCATAGTAGGAAGTGTTTTCCAAATATGCCTGGCGGGCCTCAAGGGCGCTGGGCAGATTAGAGAGTTTTTCTTCAATGCCCTCCCACACTCGCAGAGGGTAGAGGCGGGCACACTGGCCATCTAAGGATGTCAGGTAATATCGTTGGTTGCCTTGGGCTTCGGTACTGAAGTGCGAATCAAGCGCGGCCCTAAAGCCAGAGGGGATTTTTATCCGTCCCTTTTCGTCCACCGTCGCTGGTGAATTGCCGCGCAAACGAAGCATCCATGCACCTTAAGAGAGTCTTGGGAAAAGACTTTGGAAAAAAGTTTATTTGTTGAACCAATTTTTGCCATTTCAATCCAACAATTTCCACTTTGTTCCACTCCTAAAGTGTAAAAACATATGAAACTTTCGCAAGACAAAACAAAAACGAAAGTTTTATGCAAAACTAACGAAAATATGTTATACAATGAATTGGTTTACATTTGCAGTTCGCCGATATAGCAGTTCGACTTTGCGTGCGCTGATGATTCGGCCATATTCCGTCTTTATAGGACATGTATCAGCAGATTGACTCTACTCACAAGCCCTGAGTCTGAGCCTAATGGTGGTGCCCTTGTTTACATCGCTTTCAACGTGCAGGATGCCATCATGGGCGGTGATGATCCTGTGACTGACTGCCAGCCCCAGGCCAGTGCCGCCGCCGAAGGTTGAATAAAACGGGTCAAAAATGCGGGACATAGCTTCTTTAGAGATGCCGCATCCATTGTCTGTTAGTGCCAGGTGCCAATAGGGTCTGGAGTCGATATTTTCTTTGGAGGCTGTCAATGCAAGTTTTGGTTTAGGCGAATTTTCCATGGCCCTCATTGAATTTTGTAGCAAATTGACCGCCACCTGCCTCAACAAGCCGGGGTCAGCGTGCCATACTGCTGTTGCTGGCACCTTGTTTCGCCATTCCAAATCCTCTGGCACACCTGCGGCATTTTTAGCATCTTCCCAGAATGATTTTAGTGGAATGGTGGAGGGCTTGGGAGACAGATCCCTGCTGAATGTGAGGATGTTTGTCACCAGTGTATTCAGTCTCTGGACTCCATCCTGAATTTTGCGGGATAGGTCAAGAGATTCAGGTTTGTCTGATAGGTCTTCAACAAGCATTCCGGCAAATAGGGCCAGGCTACCCAACGGGTTTCTAATCTCATGGGCCAGCTCTGCCGCCACCATGCCCATCGCCTGTAGCCTTTCTTCTCTGTTTGTCTGCTGTGTCCTCAGATGTTGCTCAGTGACGTCTCTGAGGATCACTATCTGCCCTTTTTCTGTAGGCCTGGTTTCTTGCTCCAGAAAATGATCCATCTCTTCTGAGTCGCGGAAGCGCCTCAGACCATTGGGAGAGCCATGCTCCCATGGCGGAGGGCCGTCGGTAAACGTCCCAGGCATCGCCGCAGGCCGATTTGAAAATCGTAGCTCGCCATCTTCGCCTAAGACCCATATGGCAAATGGAACGGCCTCCAGCACAGTCTGAAACTCATCCTGGAGCATTGCCAATTGTTTTTGGAGGGACTCGTACCGTGACTGCAACTGGTTGGACGCATCCGTGAAGGCTACAAACGCTTCCAGTAGCTGACGCGGATCTGTGGCAGAGTGCATTTACGGTCCCAGAATCTTTGAGAGCTCATCCCTATCGGGGCCCCTCGGCTCCGAGTTGAATATTTCCATAAATTTTTCTGCGCCCTGTTTCCCAGCTGCCGCCATGGCCTTTGCGGCGGCAACTCGGACAATGGTTGGTTCCACGGTTGTCTTCATGAGTCCCTTGCGCTTGGCAATCTCTGACAGAATAGGCACCGCCTCCTCAGAGGGGTTTGAGACGAGTATATTTAAAGCCAGCACTCTCAGGCGGTCAGGGTTTTCTGCGTCCACAGCATAATCCAGGGCCATGGGGACTGCGTCGGGGGCGGGGATTTGGCCCAGCCCAAACAATATTTCTTCAAAAATTTCGGGCTCAGCGCTACTAATTGCCCTCAGAAATGGCTCAGCCGCAAGTTTCCCAAAGCCCCTCCATAGAGTCCGAGCAGCTGCGCGTTTTACCCTTGTATCGACATGCTGAAGGCACTTGACTACTGGGTCAAAACAGGAACTGTCAGCCATTTCGGCGATCAGGATCAGCGTGTTTCTGACCAGGTACCACTTGTCTGAATCAAGGGATTGGACAAGCTTTGGCAATACCTCATTGCCAAAGGAGCGAATGGCATCCATGATTTGTCCTCGCCGTCTGCGGTCGCTCTCTTCAGAAAGCATTTCCATCAGGATTTCAACTGCGGGCAATCCAAGTGCCTTTAGCCACGGCAGGGCGGTTTTTTCAAAGTACTCGGATCCTTTCTGGAAGTATTGTTGTATAACAGGCTCGATATTTCCCTTTGAACATATACTTGCCTTAAGCTCAGAGAGCGCTTTTGTCTGAGAAGAAAAAGACGGCGACCCCTGCCTGATCCTCGATTCCAGTTCTATTAGTATGTCAAGCGCCTTTGATTGGTCACTGCGTTCCGCATACATGCAAATAATATTTCGAATAGCCGACATGCAGATAGCCAGCACGCCTGGTTCTGGATCCTTTTCGAATATTTCTATCAGAGATTGTATCAGGATAGTTTCCTGCTCGTTTTTTATGGGAGTCTTCGAAATTGATGAGGAGAAGAATTCCAGCGTTTTAACGGCATTTTGGCGTGAATCAGTATCTCCATGAGTTGACGCCGCTGCCATTTTTTTTATGAAGTTGTGGAAAGAATCTGAGGGCATTTTTTCCACTATGTGCTTCATCAACTTGATGCGCTGGCATTCGACGAGGACTTGGAGAACTCTGGGTTGTTCTATGGATGCCAGCTGTTCCTGTATGGGGCGGTAGTCCCATTGGAGACATTCTTTGATCTCTGCTACCTGCGATGTATCCTTGCCAGACTTCATCCACAGAGTCCCAAACGCTTTGTAGAGTTCAGTGACATCGCCTTTGGCGGTGATGGCCAAATAGACTGCCTCTTTCAGTCCTTTCCACTCAATGCATTCGTTGTCCAGCTTTGCTGCGGCCTTGGCCAAGATATCAGGGAAAAAGCCCTCCATAACTTTTTTAAGGCTCGAGGGAGTTTCAGGCAGTGAGGCCCTGCCTGTGATAACCGACAACTGTTCTGCCGCACTGAGACTCTCCAGAGCAAGCTGCACTGCTTCCCAATGTACGGGCGGCGGGGAGTTGGCTTCCCACTTTAACTCTGATGCGAGGGTTCCTGCTTCTGCAAGGTTGGCTGGAGGAAGCCCTCCCAAAAACGATGGCTCCCAGACCGTGCCATCAGTCTCTGCCAATGCCGCCTCTACACACTCCCTCAGCTTTTCCTGCCACAGATTCTGTAACCTGCGCTTGTCTCCCGCCTCAGAAGCTTCTTCAGGGGTGACTAGCACAGCCTCCTGGTCTTCTTCCATCTCCAAAAATTTTGTTTGAGTCAGGCGCACGTGGGGCATATTTTTGGAGGAAACAATTGCATCTGGCCCGCCCAGTTCGTCAATTTTTGCTGGCTTAAGGAGCAACACTTCCATCAGCCCCATCAGTTCTTCCAGCACCAGCCCCTTGTCCAGCTGAAAGCCAGCAATATAGCGCTCAGTGAGCGTTTTGCATAAGTTATGAATGTGCAGATTGCGCGCATCTCCTGGCTGTCCGTCCAAAAACAAAATGCCGTTGCTCGCGGATATCTTTACGGTTGGCCCTTCCTGGAAGTGATCATTGAGTTTGTCAAGCATTGCCTGAGAGGACGCCTGCGATCTCGGGTGGCTCGCTGTGTACATTTGTAGCGACCTGATCGTGGTTTGGGCAAGTTGGGCAAATTCTGTTAATGAGAGGCTCACTTTTCACTCCCCTTCGACGGCTTGGGCTATCCAAAATTGTGATATATGAATTAGTTTTGTGCAACTTAGTATTAGTTGCATACTATTTGCCAGTTGTTCGTCAATGGGTTCTATTTGGCCCTGTTGCTTTATTTCAAGCTTTATTCAAAGCTTTATTCCAAGCTTTATTCCAAGCTTTGGCTCTTGGCCCAGTAGCACTTTTATCGCTATTCCCCCACTCGTCCCTGAGCCTTTTGTAAAAACGCTGTAAAAGTTCAAAACGTGCCATCGCCTCTGACCTGGCTGGTGCAGTGTTCATGCTGGTCACTATCCCATGGGCCGTCTCGAGCCACTGCTCCCCCCTCATCAATACATCAGAAGTGGTGGTGGGCTGAAAGGCTGAGCTGATAGCAATAAAGTGGATCAGGCTGGCTGCGCCTAGCTTACTGAGCTTGTCAATGTCCCACAAACAAGCTGTTTCAATAGGCTTCAGAGTTTCTGCCAGTTTTAGCCCGACGTGGTGCAAAATGGCATGGCGCACGGCGGGTTTTTTTTCTGGAGGAAAGTCCGTGCCCTCCAATATCTCATCCAACGCATCGGCGGCCTTTGTGGCATGTTCGTCTTTGCCTTTTGAGCCAAACTGTTTTTTGCAATCATGTAGCCATGCGGCGCAGATGGTTATGTCGTAATCAGCGCTCACCAGGGGGGCCAGCCATTCGCCTAATTTTACGACTGCCAGCGTGTGTTCGTACCTATAGTCGAAGGGGGGAGCCTTCTTCCCTGCCACATCGTGCCCATGCCCCCAAAAGTGGAGGGCATCCTTTCGGGAATGGCCCAGCAATGCTTTTTCACAAACCATCTGCCAGGACAGCAACTTTGAGGGCAACGTGTTACTCCATTGCTAGTCGGGGGTTAGAACTTAGAGTTTGCAATCACCTAAACCCTACCAGTTTCTGAGTCTGGAGGGAGAGTTTCCACTTGGGGTGCTTCATGCAATATTCGATTGCCAGGGCAATCGAGTCTGGATATTTTTTTTTATCATCAATCGGTTGCAAGTAAAAATGACCAAAGTCATAACTCTCGTATTGGGATGGATCTAGCTCATGCTGGGGGTACAGGAGCTTTATTTCGTTTCCCCAGGACTGCAATAGCTCTGTTCCCGCTTTTGGACTGACGGTTATCCAGTCTAGGCCAGAGACAACCGGCATTGTCCCGTTGGTCTCCAAAGCAACGGTGCACCCTTTGGCGCGAAGGGCGGCAGTTAAGTGGCTGTCCAACTGAAGCAATGGCTCCCCCCCTGTGCATACGACAAAAGGCGGTTCGCTTGCTACCCATTGGGCGAGGACTGCATCTGCCAGATCAGCGGAGCTGTAATACCCTCCATGCAGGCCATCCATACCAAAAAAGTCCGTATCGCAAAATTGGCAAAGCGCAGAATATCGATCCCTCTCCAGGCCAGACCAGAGGTTACAGCCTGAAAACCTTATAAAAACCGCCGCCCTGCCTGCGTTGAAACCCTCGCCTTGCAGGGAATAAAATATTTCTTTGATTCGATACAGTGCTATCTCCTTTGGTCTCCGCGTAGCCATTGGGAGCGCATTTGCTCGATGGGGATGACTACTGCAGGGGGCGATTTTTGTTTATTTGCTAGCTCCAGGGCCTGGTTGATGGCTTTGTGTGCTTCTGCTGCGCTTCCGGCCCAGCGGAGTATTTGTGCCTTAACAAAGATATTTTGGGGCATTTGGCGTATTTTTATTGATTCTTCGATCAGCTTCATGGCCTGCGGCATATCCTTTTCTGAATCCAGCAAGTATTGCGCGGCTTCGCAGGGAGGGAGCCAATCGTTGGGCCTGGCATTTGTGAGAATTTCTTTCATCCTGGCTTCTACCGCCTTGTCAATATCGACTTCTACCAGGAAATATATGCGGAGTTTTTCCCAATCCAGATCAACGTACGCGCTGGCATCGCTCGCGGGATATATTTCAAAGGTGAGGTACTCAGAAAAAGACGTGGCGATTGGGCGCACATCAAAGCGTAGCAAGTCCTCGCTTGGGTCGTATTCAAAAGTCCCAATTTGATGGTGCCTCTTATTTAGGATTATCGTCCACCTATCCCTTCCAGGGATGGTAAAAAGAGCATATTTGCCAGCTGGCACGGGTTTCCCTGCAATCTTGACTGCATGAGAAAAACTTATTGTTGTCGCCTCGTTTGCCCCAGTTCGCCAGACTTCGCCAAACGGTACAAGCTCCCCCCAAATAGGGCGATTCCTGATGCCGGGGCGATGATATTCAATCGTGACCGTGCAAATACCTACGACCTGGCTGACGCTTGCTTTTGGACTCCTTTGGGGGAACATAGTATTCATTGCCTGTGCCGACAATGCCACAGGAGCCAGGCAGAAAAACAGCCAGGCAACTGCATTGCAGAAGCCCTTCTTTGGGGCCGTACAGGGATGTGCCTGTTTGAATACAGCGATCACTTTTTGCTTGGCATCGGTTGAGTTCATAAAAAATCACCCTTTTACGTATGGGTTTCCATTGCGCTCAGAGGCTATCGTCGAATTTGCGCCGTGGCCGGGGATTATCAACGTATTTGGATCCAAGGCATACAGCTTTGTTTTGATGCTATTTTCCAACAATTCCCAACTCCCTCCCCACAGGTCGGTGCGTCCAACTCCTTTCGCAAAAATCGTGTCGCCTGTCAGCGCGATTTTACCGCCGGAGGATTCTGCCAAAAAAGTTGACGAGCCAGGGCTGTGTCCGGGCGTATGAATGACTTTTATTCCCAGGGGAACGTCATCTTCGAGCATTGTGATAACTGGTTTCGCAATCGAAGGCATCCTGAATTTGGCAGTCTGATGCTCCAGTTGATCCAACATTGGAATATCTTCTGGGTGAAGGAAAACCGGACATTTCCATTGAGCCTGCAGAGATGCCGCAGCACCAAGGTGGTCAAAGTGGGCATGGGTCAACAGAATCGCCAAAATGTCGATGTCCCGTTTGGCAACTTGGCCTGAAATCCGCTCTGCCTCATCTCCAGGGTCAACGACTAGGCCTTTTACCGATTCAGAGTTCCACAAGATTACACAGTTGCATCCCAGCGATCCGACGCAAAGTATTTCATAGTCGAGCATGTTGCACTCCGGTACATATAACTATATTCGATTTTGTTGCTTGCTTATACCAGGTTGCGTTCAAAAAACTTTGAACGCGAAACGCCAGAATGAACATGACGTTGCAAGTAGATAGAATAGCGTGAGAAACGGTTGGTCTGCCGCAAAGCCCAACGTGTAAGCCTCGCGTATTCATTGCGTTAGCAAATGAATACCGAGGTGCAATCTTTTGATTGCGACTCGGCATGAGTTGTTGCAACATTTTTGTCCCAAATTGCACTAAACTATATGGGTAGCAATACCGTATTTAGGCTGGACTAAGTTGCGCCGTGGATGACGCGAAAACAAAAGGATGACGAAATGAAAAAAATTACAGTTGCTCTACTAGTAGTTGCGGCGGCTATGCTTCAGGCCCAGGAGTTCAGATTCGGTGCCCAGGCAACTTTGGCGATTCCCTTCGGGGACATTGCCCAAAAAGAATTTTTGAATCACCGCCCCGCCTTGAGCCTTGGGGTACACGGACTCTGGAACTTTCATCCCAGGCATGTGTTTGTTCCCAGGATAGACATCACCTACTACAAGCGTAATACTGACTCAAACAACCTGATACCCTTTCAGGATGCTGTGACCCTGAGAGACCTCAAGATTGGCGTTGACTACAACTTGGTAACTAAATTTGATGGCCTGTACGGCATCGCCGGAATAAACTATTCAACCCTAAATTGGGCCCTCCCCCATCCTAGTCGTGATGAGCTGTGGCGCGAATCAAAGAACACGTTGGGGTTTTCCCTTGGCGCTGGATACCCGCTGACAAACCACATACTGGCTGAAGCGCGCTACACCCACGCCAGCTATTCCGGTATCCTGGGAATGAACCGCACCGCCCCTGCGATAAATTTGTCTGTTTTGTGGAGGTACTGATGTGCTGGTGGGCAGTTGAAAGAAAGATGAGATGAGATGAAAATCATCTCGGCCTTCCTGTTGTTGCTCCAACGCTCTATACACTGCGATATGTGTTCTGTTCTCTAAGTTTGGGTTATTCTCTTTAAGCGCCTGCCACTGACAAATGAGACCCAACACCCACGCACGCCTACTTTCGCCATGGGATCAATTTCCCATCCTGGCCGTGATAGCCCTGATTTTCATCTATATGGACAACAAGGGAGAAGTGCCGCCAATAGCCATTCTTGGATCAATCCAAGTCGGCGGGTACATGTCGGCAGAAAACTTGTGGCACGAAGCAATTATCATAGGCGGGTTCGCATGGGCTCTGCTGTGGTTTTTTTGTGCCAGCCTCTCAGTTTTTGCCAAAAACGAGGCTGAGAGTGTCTTGTCGATGCTAGAGCCAATCAGGGGACTGATCCCAACAGGGATAATGGCAATTTTTTTTGGCCTGATGGCTTCCCTCGCCAAAGGGCGGATTTGGATATACGTCGGCTTTGGCCTGGCGGCAATCTGTGTCCTGGCGGCACTATTCGTTTCGCTTAAAAGATTGCCATACCTTTCGTCGATTGACGGCCCAAACCCGGACTGCCATGCAGATGGAAAATGGTATTCAGACTTCTTCTATGTGAGCAGGACGGATTCAAGGATTCTCGTCCCAAGACGGGGCGGTAGCGGTTTGGCGCTCAACTTGGCCCACCCAAGAGCTTGGGGAATTTTGATTGCCGGTCTGGCGCTTTTTGGTTTGGCAATGCTTGCATCTTTTGGCGGATTGTTTTAGCAGTGGGGAAAAACAGGCACAACGTCGAGCGATCCCAGTTACTTGCAAGGGCGCTATCTGACCTGCCAGACAATCCAGGAGTATACCTATACAGCGATAAGAGCGAAAACCTGCTATACGTAGGCAAGGCAAAAAATCTAAAAAAAAGGATAAAGTCCTATTTTCAATCCCGCAATCTTGACGCCAAGACAAAGAGGCTGGTGGCGAGGATATGGAGCCTTGAATTTATCGTTTGCTCCAACGAGTTGGAAGCGTTGATGCTCGAAAACAACCTCATAAAAGAGCATCTTCCTCCTTTTAACATTATCCTTAGGGACGACAAGAGCTATCCATACGTTAAAATAACCTGGAAAAGCGAGTTCCCACAGGTCTATGTGACCCGCCACATGGTCAAGGATGGCTCGATCTACTTCGGCCCATTTTTTCCGGCCTCTACTGCCTATAGAAGAGTCGAGCTGGTAAAGCGCTTTTTTATGCTGAGGGATTGCGACCTCCTCATTGATGGCAAGAGGACGCGTGCCTGCCTGCAATACCAGCTTAATCGTTGCACGGGCCCTTGCATCGGAGCGGTCGCCGCAGAGGCATATAGGGATCAGGCAAAGGAGGCAAAGCTTTTTCTGGAGGGCAAGAGGGAAGAATTAAAATCCCGCCTCGAAGAAGTCATGTGGCATGCATCGCAGGTTCAGGCATTTGAGCAGGCATCCCAGTACCGAGACACACTACAACAGATCGATGCTTGGTTTGACCGACAAAAGGCAATACTGCAGAATGACGAGGATCAGGATGTTTATGGCTCAGCCGCCCTCAATGGCCGCATTTGCATCCATAGGCTAATGCTGAGGGAGGGCCACATCATTGGCAGAAAGGAATACGTATTGGATGATACTGAAGCCCTGACCCCGACAGTAATTGCAGAAGCCCTTCAGAGAGTTTATGCAGAAGAATCGGTGCCTGGCGGGATATTGGTGGAAACCGAACCCGAGGACAAGGAAGTGTTAAGGGAATGGCTGGGAACTCTTAGGGGGACTCTCCCAAAGATAAATGTCCCAAAGAGGGGAGAAAAAGTGGAACTGCTCCAGATGGCCCAGGAAAATGCTCGCATGGCCCTGGAGCGCAAATTTGAGCCGGAAGAATTGAATAAAGCTGTGCTGAAGGGCCTACAGGCATTTTTGAATCTGCCCAATCTGCCTTCAAGGATAGAGTGCTTCGATGTCAGCCATGGTCAAGGCCGGGAAGTGGTTGCCAGTTGCATAGTTTTTTCTGCTGGCCTGCCCGATAAGGCCAGCTATAGGCGATTCAAGCTGAGCAACCAGCAAAACGACGACTTCAGCAATATGGCCGAAGTAATAACGAGGCGCTACAAGCGTATGGTGGAAGAGGGCAGGGAATTGCCAAGCTTGGTGGTAGTTGACGGAGGTGTGGGCCAGCTCCATGCCGCTGAAGCCGCACTAAAGGGACTAGGCGTAGAATTACAATTGGCAGCCTTGGCAAAAAAGGAAGAATCGATATTTAGGCCAGGTAGCAACGAGCCGTTGAAAATACCCAAGTCCAGCCCTGTCCTCCAACTTCTCCAGAGGATCAGGGACGAAGCCCACCGCTTTGCGATAGCCTACCACCGCTCGTTGAGGGCAAAGCGCACCATACAGACCGAGCTGACTTCCATCAGGGGCATAGGACAGGCTACTGCCAAAAAATTGCTTATCCAATTCGGTAGCGTTGCAAAGGTCAGGGCCGCTGACGAAGAAGAACTTGTTAAGGCCGTAGGATCCTCTGCGGCTAGAAAAGTCATCGATTGGAGGAGAGAGAGTATTGGAGAAGGGCCTGATATTTAGGTGCAATCAATAGTGTTGCGTTCGTGAATTAGGTTTGCATTATCGACAGCGGAAAAAGGACTTGCTCCTGTCAGAAAAAAGCCTATGAATGCTTGGTGGGGGCCGCTCAATCGTTGCAC
>Ga0082212_10002607_pt1 | contig 26141 bp, 23 predicted proteins | sample TergutNt197P3_FD_71548 | JGI IMG/M metagenome (GOLD analysis project Ga0082212, IMG submission 71548) | Neocapritermes taracua P3 segment gut microbial communities from Petit-Saut dam, French Guiana - Nt197 P3 | ecosystem: Host-associated > Arthropoda: Insects > Digestive system > Gut ...
GGGTCGGGGGTTCAAGTCCCTCATTGCCCACTGGATAAGAATAAAGGAGGGGATCGTATGCCATTCATCCATGTGCGCGCCTACAGCGGCCGAGATATGGAGGCAAAGCAGAAGGCGGCGCAAGCTATGGTCAAAGCCGCAAGCGAGGCCATGGGCGCGCCCGAGACCGCGTTCACCGTAGTGTATGAGGATATTGAGCGCGAAGCCTGGGAGGCAAGTGTCGCCAAACCCATTTTGGAGCCGTTGAAGGACAAGATCATCATCCAGCAGGGGAAGCTCGTATAAAGGGCGTCCCGCTTAGTTGGCACAAGATGAACCGCAAAGATGGCGCGCCGGAAGGCGCGTCATCTGCATTGCTGCCGCTCTATGCGACGTGGCACTGGGGGTTGGATTATTTCCCGGGAAATAAATGATTATCGGGCGGCGTCGGTTGAGGACAGGGCACTAAAGCCGGCTGATCCTGTTCACCGCGGAAATCAGCGCCCGGAGAGAGGCTTTCCGTATATCCTTGGACGTACCCACGCCGAAGCAGGTTTGCCCGCTTTGGTTTCTCAGCTGAATATAAGCGATAGCCCGGGAATCAGACCCGCTGCTCAAAGCGTGCTGGTCGTAGGAAAGGAAATCGTACTCGGCTGCCCCTATGGTCTTCAGCGCGTCATACAAAGCGTCGATGGGGCCGTTTCCCTTGCCCTCCACTTCCCGGGGCTCGCCGTTGTGATTGACGACGCCCGTGAAAAAGACTTCATTATCCTCGTCGTCTTCTTCATTGAGGTAGGACGTATGATATGACTTAAGCTCATATGGGATTTCCGCCCGGATAAACTCCTCGTTGAACAACTTGAATAAAAACTCACCGGATATCTCCGCGCTCTCCCGGTCAGCGGCTTCCTTCACGAACCGGCCCAGTTCGGGCAGCATCGCTTTCGGTATCTTATAGCCGAAGCGGGTCTCCAATACGAAGGCGGCGCCGCTCTTCCCGGACTGGCTGTTGATCCGGATGATAGGTTCGTACTGCCGGCCTACATCCGCGGGGTCTATGGGCAGATAGGGGACCTGCCAGCTGACGAGGCGCCGCTTCTTTCGATGGTCGAGCACTTTCAGTATGGCGTCCTGATGGGTTCCGGAGAAAGCGGTATAGACCAGCTCTCCGGCGTAGGGCTGCCTCGGGTTGACTTGCTGCCGGGTCGTTGCTTCGTAGATATCCCGTATCCTGTCGATATCGCTGAAGTCCAATCCGGGCTCGACGCCCTGGGTATATAAGTTAAGGGCCAGAGTCACCAGATCCACGTTGCCTGTGCGCTCTCCGTTGCCAAATAGAGTACCCTCCACGCGGTCAGCCCCCGCCAGTAATGCGAGCTCCGCGGCGGCCACGGCAGAGCCCCTGTCATTATGAGGATGAACGCTTAGGATGAACCGCCCCCGGTCTTTCACATTGCCGCAGAACCATTCGATCAAGTCGGCATATTGGTTTGGCAGGCACTTTTCAACGGTAGCCGGTAGATTGACGATCATCGGCTCAGCGTCGCTTACGCTCAGCGCGGCTAAAACCTCTTCCACGATGCGTAGGGAGAATTCAGGCTCCGTCTCGGTGAAGCTCTCCGGGGAGTACTCGTATGTCAGCTTCATTCCTCTGCCCTTAGCCTGGCTGCCCAGATCGGATATCTGCCGGGCAGACTTCACCGCCAAGGCGACGATAGCGTCATCGTCGGCGCCATAGACCAGCCTCCGCTGCATGGGGCTTGTGCTATTGAGAAAATGAAGAATCACCCGGGGCGCCCCTTCGACGGCTTGGAAAGTCTTCTCGATGAGGCCTTCGATGCAAGGGGTCACCACCTGGACGGTTACATCGTCTGGGATAAGCTTTCTGTCGATGAGATGGCGGATGAAAGCATACTCCGTCTCGGAAGCGGCGGGATAACCGATCTCGATTTCCTTGAAGCCGATATCCGTGAGGAGCTTGAAGAGTTCGAGTTTCTCCTCAAGATTCATGGGAGTGGGTTGTGCCTGATTGCCGTCCCGCAGGTCTACACTGCACCAGACAGGCGCCTGAGCAAGCTGATTTGACGGCCAAGCGCGGTTTGGCAGACTCACAGATCGGAAAGCTGCGTATTTATTGGACGGGTCTTTCATTGACATGGTTGACATGTTAAAACCTCCTCGTACAAACGTCGGATGAACAAAAAAGCCGCCGTCTCCATTATAGAGACGATGGCTCGCGGTACCACTCTAATTCGCCAAGAAGGCGCATCTTAGTGCCGTCGGTCCGGAGGTCTCGTATCGCCTTCGCGATAGGGGATAACTTCCGGGACAGCGCCTCCGCTAACGGGGAGAAAACCGCCTCCGCCTACTGCCGGCCTGTGGGCCGTGCCGGAATCGCCGTGATATATACAGGCGGTATCCCGATGGCGCCCCAGCCGGGTTCGGGGAGATGCTCCGGGGTGAGTTCCCTTGCCCTGCCTGCCGCCTCGCATCGACCGGCGGCTTTCTGAAGCCCAGGGTGAAGGTACTAGTCCCCTTCGTCGCATTATTGTTAAGAATTATGACACATGCTAGCATAGTTCCCTTCAGAAAGCAAGAGAAATTTTCCCGCTGTTCACACCCCTTTCACAGAAGGGGGCTAAACTGGTATCGAACCCGGAAAGGCGAGGCGGTATTCGCCGGCGCGGAGGTTCCGATACGGATTCTGTACGAGGGCTTATTGATAAGTTCAAGGGGAAATGAGGTATACGACATGGCAAGAAAAAGAAGAAGACGGTGGAAATGGCTGATCACCCTTCTGGTCATCGCGGCGCTGGCGGGCGGCGGGTATTGGTACTGGACCAATCGGAGCACAGCCGCCGGTCCGGATATGAGCAATGCGGTTCGCACTTCTCCGGTCATACGCGGGAGTATCAGCTCCATCGTATCGGGGAGCGGTTCCGTCGCCACGTCCAGGGAGCAGAGTCTGGCCGCGCCGGGCGCTTCCACGCTTCTCCAAATCAATGTGGAAGACGGAGACGAGGTATCCAGAGGGGATGTGCTTTTCGTGCTGGACTGCCCCGAAGTCGTGTCTTCCCAGCAAGCCGTGTCGAAGTATGAGTACCAGCTGGCGGAGTACTACGCCGCCAGAAATGAATTGCAGCGCGTGGCGGATAAGGATTATCTGGTGACTTCTGTCGCCGCTAAGGTCGGCGACAAACTGACGAAGAACGGTAACCTCATATCCCTGCTGGATATCAATACGATGTCCCTTCAGGTACCGGCGGCGGAGGGCGCGTCCTGGTCTTCGGGGCAGAGCCTTCAGGTCACGCTTCTGGAATACGGCAACACCGTATACGGCACGCTGTCCGGCGAGCCCACGTTCAGCAGCAGCAACGGCATGGATTATCTGACGTTTACCCTGGAACTGGACAAAGGCCAGCGTATCGGTAACGAGACCTACGGTCAGGCTTATAACCGGACGATGAATAATCAGGCGGCGGTCATGTTGAGGCCGAATACGGAGACCGTACTCAGGTCACCCGCCGACGGCTATCTGGAAGTATTGAACGCCGCCGAAGGTGAAATCATCCAGGAAGGCACGCTGATGTTTAGGGTCAGCAGTACGAATCTGGATTCTCAGATATCCGACGCTAATTCTGAAATGCAGGTGGCGATGGCTAACCTGAAGCAGAAGCAGACCGTCCTCACTGCGGATTTTGACGGGATATACTACGCCGCGGCGGATAACTCGGGCCCGAAAAACACTTTTCTTCAAATCGGCGATAGCTTGCGGTCCGGCGAGGGCCTGGGTAAGATCGTAGACTCAGACAGGATGCAGATCGTATTTAACGTAGACGAGCTGGACATCGCCAAGGTGGAGATCGGGCAGGCGGTCAATGTGGTAGCCGACGCGCTGCCGGGTCAGGTGTACACCGGCCGGGTAGCCAGGATCGCCCAGGAAGGCGCCAGCTCGGGGAACGTGGCTTACTATTGGGTATTGATCGAGGTTACCGAATGGAGCGGGCTTAAGGTAGGTATGACCAGCAGCCTGGAGATCGTAGTGGAAGAATCCTTTGACACATTACTGGTGCCCATCAATGCCGTGCATACCCAGCGGGGGATAAAGTATGTGATATTGGCCGAGGATCAGGCAGGGGCCGGCAGCGGGACGGCGGCAGCGGCGCCGGGGGCGCAGTTCTTCCAGACGCCCGTCGACGGGCAAACGGCGCCTGCAGGGCAGGAAGGGCAGCCTCAGCGGATGCAGGGCACGCCGCCGGAAGGCGGGGAAGGGCAGCCTCAGAGGATGCAAGGCGCGCCGCCGGAAGGCGGGGAAGGGCAGCCTCAGCGGATGCAGGGCACGCCGCCGGAAGGCGGGGAAGGGCAGCCCCAGCGGATGCAGGGCACGCCGCTGGAAGGCGGGGAAGGGCAGCCCCAGCGGATGCAGGGCACGCCGCTGGAGGGCGCGGAAGGGCAGCCCCAGCGGTTCAATGATACGGCTACGAGCCCTCAGCCCGGCGCGAACCCCGGAGCGGGTAGCGGCGCATTTAGCCTCCAGCTGCCGGAGCGGGCGGTCATCGTGGAGACCGGCATCGTAAACGACACCTTCGTGGAGATACTCTCCGGGCTGGAAGAGGGGCAGATAGTCGAAGTCGCCGGCACCCGGGCAAACAGCAACATGAATCAGGGCTTCATGATGATGCCTGGTATGGGAGGCAACGTCGTCGGCGCCGGGCCCGGCCCCGGGGCGACCGTGACCTATACGCGGATTGACTAAAGGAAGGGGCATAGTATGAGCCTCCTGGAAATGAGAGATATCAGCAAAGTCTACCAAATGGGCGATGGGGAGCTATACGCCTTGCGGGACGTCTCCCTGGACATCGATGAAGGGGAATTTGTAGCGATCATCGGACCTTCCGGCTCGGGCAAATCCACGCTCATGAACCTGATCGGCTGCCTGGATGTGCCCACGACGGGTACGTACAAGCTGGACGGGATAGAGATATCCGACATGAGCGGCGACCAGCAGGCGGTGATCCGCAATGAAAAAATCGGCTTCGTGTTTCAGGACTTCAACCTGCTGACGAAGCTGTCTGCTCTGGAAAATGTGGAGCTTCCGTTGCTTTACCGCAATACATCCGCTTCCTACCGCCGCGAACGGGCCCTGGAAGCCTTGGAAAAGGTCGGGCTCTCCGACCGGGCGCGCCATAAGCCCACAGAGCTATCCGGGGGCCAGCAGCAGCGGGTCGCCATCGCCCGGGCCCTGGCGGGGGAACCGCCCATACTCCTGGCGGACGAGCCTATCGGCAACCTGGACAGCCGCTCCGGCCAGGAAGTGACGGAGCTGATGCATAAGCTTCACGAGCAGGGCCATACCATCATCCTGATCACCCATAACCAGAATCAGGCCGCGGAAGCCAGGCGGAAGATATCCATCTACGACGGTTATATCACGGCGGATGAAAAGGTGGGCGACGTATGAATATACTGCAAGCGTTAAGAATGGGCTTCAGCGGCATACTGGGCAATAAGATGCGTTCCGTCCTGACGATGCTGGGCATCATCATCGGCGTTGCCGCCGTCATCATCCTGGTTTCCCTGGCTACCGGCACCACCCAGTCGATCACGGACAGGATATCCAGCATGGGCACTAATCTGCTCACCGTGAGCATCCGGGGCCGGGGCAACGCGGGGAGCCTTACCGAAGAAGACATGAACCGGTGGCGGGAGCAGGAAGGCATCCAATACCTGGCGCCGGTGATCAACAGCAATTCCGAAGTGAAGGCGGGGACAAACAGCGCCAACGCCAGCCTGATCGGGACCAACGACGATTATCTGCTGATGAACTCCCTGGAGCTGGCCTACGGCAGGAGCCTGGCGGATATGGATCTGGAAGGGCGGACGCAGATAGCCGTCATCGGGTCGGAGATCGCGGAAGACCTATACCCCGGGGACGACCCCCTGGGCAAGAACATCAAGATCAGCGGATTGAATTTCAAAGTGGTTGGCGTCATGGAGAGCGTGGGCTCCACCATGATGGGGTCGGGGGATACCCGGATATTCCTGCCCTTTACCACCGCCCAGCGGCTTCAGCAGCAAAGCCGGATCAATCAGGTATATGTAGGCGTAGCCTCTCCGGAACAGGTGGAAACAGTGAAAGCCTACCTGAACGAACAGCTAATGGATAAATATGGCAGCAGCGATTACTACAACATCTTCGACCAAACCGAGCTTTTGGCTACCCTGGAAGACGCCACTGCGATGCTGGCGGTACTGGTGGGCAGCATAGCAGGCATCTCGCTGGTCGTGGGCGGGATCGGCATCATGAATATCATGTTGGTTTCCGTGACGGAGCGGACCCGGGAAATCGGCATCCGCAAGGCCATCGGCGCGAAAAAGCGCCATATCCTCAGCCAGTTTCTCATCGAATCCATCGTGATAAGCTGCGTAGGCGGATTGATCGGCATCGGCGTGGGCGTGGGGCTGACGAAGGCCGCCGGCGCCCTGGTGGAGAGCCTCAGCGGAAACGTCTCTGTCAATGTAGTGACCATAGCCTTTGCTTTCTCCGCCGCCATCGGCGTCATATTTGGCGTATATCCGGCAAATAAGGCGGCAAACCTGAATCCCATTGACGCTTTACGCTACCAATAGTAGAATCAAACGCAGGGGGACGGCCCATAAGTGTCCGCCAATCTAAGGAGGCTATACGCTATATGAAAATATCAGGCGCGCTATGCGGGAAAATCAGCGTCATGCTCATGTCGGGCTGCATTGTCATGGCAGGGCTGCTTGCGGCTTCCCCGCCGGCCGCGGCGGCAGTGGACGAAGCGCCGGTGAAGACCTATACATTCAAGGAAGTCGGCGAGATAGCCCAGCGCAACAGCAGCGAAGTCATACGCCAGAAGTCCGCGGTGGAGCAAGCCGGGCAAAACAAAGAATCCCAGTTGAGCGCCTACCAGAACCAGGTCTACAATTTCTACAGCGACCCGGATTCCCTCATATCCGAAAGCTCGCTGCTCAGCTTGCAGGACAACTATGAAAGCGCCGTGAACTCCTACGAGGACGCGGAAGAGACTTTGGCGAAGCTGAAGCCGAAGGTGGCGTACCAGGCGCAGAAACTATATCTGGATATCCTGCAAGGCGGGCTTCAGATACAGATACAGGAGAAAGAAGCCGAACGGCTGAAGGACGAATACGAGCTGGCAAAGGTAAAGACCGCCTTTGGCGCCTTCACGCAAGCCCAGTTGAGCAACGCCAGGGCGCAATGGGAAAACGCCACGGAAGCTTTGGATAATCTCAAAGACGCGCGTAAGGCAAACATGGACAGTATGCGGGAATACCTGAATCTTGCCGCCGCGGTAGAGTTTGCGCTGGAGGAGCCGCCGGGATTCGGCGAGTACGAGATGAAATTTGACGAAGAGGAAGTCATGGCTGCGGCGCTAAAGAATTCCCTGGCCCTGAAGCAGGCTCAGCGGGAAGTAGACGAGCTTGGGGAAAAGATCAGGCGCTATCTGGGCGAAGGCGAGTCCAGCCAGGCGGAGAGGCTTGCTTCCAGCGGCCCCGGCAAGGAGCTGGCGTTGAAAGAAACACGGCAGAGCCTGGTCAGAAGCGTTGAAAACACCATGAAAGAGTTCCACGGGCTGGAAACCGCGCTGAGTAAAGCCAATGAGAGCCTCTACGCGGCCCAGAGGACGCAGCTGACGACGCGGATGAGGCTGAGCATGGGGCTCGCCACGCTCAATGAATTAAGAAACGCGGAAAGAGCCGTACTGGCGGCGGAAAAAGACGTGACCCAGGCGCGATACAACCGCTACCTGGGCACGAAAAAAGTACAGCTGCTTAAAGAAGGCGTCTTAGTTAACTGAGATGAGCCGCGCCGATAACCTAAGGCGGCGTGGCTTTATTGACATGATTTGCGTCTATACAAACCGCGTGGTAAGGTCGCCGATCTTCTCGATGGAGACGGTGATCTCGTCCCCGGCTTTCAACCAATTCTGCCGGCCCGGCTCCATGCCGACGATGACGCCGTTGGGGGTACCGGTGAAGATCAGGTCCCCCGGCTCAAGGCCGATGTACCGCGAAGCATAGCTGACGATGGTATATACGTCAAATATCATGTGGGAAGTGTTGCTGTCCTGGACCACTTCGCCGCCCCGGCGGCAGGATATGGCCAGGTTGCATGGGTCAAGCTCGTCCGCGGTCACGACCCAGGGGCCGGCGGGGGCGAAGCCCGGGAAGCTCTTGCCGATGAGCCACTGGGCCGACTTGTTCTGGGCGTCCCTGGCGGAAACGTCGTTGCCGCAGGTGTATCCGAAGATATACTCCGCGGCTTTTTCTTTGGGGATGTCCATACCGCCCTTGCCCATGACGATCACCAGCTCCGCCTCATAATCGTAGTTGTGGGCGTTTGGCGACAAAGCCACCGTGCCGTTGTGGGCGTTCAACGCATTATTGAACTTGGAGAAGAGTATAGGTTCCTTGGGGTACTCCGCCGCCGTGATATTCTGGTGGGCTTCCTCGATGTGCAGCTTATAGTTCAGGCCCACGCACAGCAGCTTGGTGGTGGCCGTCCCCGGGGCGAGATAATCCAAGCCTCTTTCATCGAGGAGAGGCAAGCCCGCCTTACTACTTATCGCTTCGATTTCCCTCCTCATCAGCGCGAAATCCCTGATCGTCGCGGCCAGGCCGCGCCCGTAGCCGGCGGCTGTCAAGTCCAGCACGCCCCCGGGAAGCTTCATCCCCAGATGGCATTCACCGTTTACCGCGAAATTGAATAACTTCAACGAAATTCCCCCTTTACGACTCCGGCGGCGCGCAGCAGGTACAGCGAGGCGCCGTTCATTTTTCACTCCAGTATATACCCCCGGGTTAAGCTCTGTCCATAGCGGGAAAAATGTGGTACAATTTCTGCAGCGGTTATCGCCGCGCCCTGCATGACGACGACTCCGGGAAGTGCATGATGAGCAATACGAAAATCTGGGCCATATCCATCCTCGGCATAATCTGCGTTTGGTTTGCCGCCATATCCACCGCTTCGCTGATGCCGGTCATCTGGGCGGCGTTTCTGGCGTTTTTCATCCATCCCCTGGTTCTCTGGGTCCAAAAGAGCCTCAAGCTGCGCCGAAAGATCTTCGCGATACTTTTTGTACTGTTGATAATCGTCGCCCTGATCATCATCCTGATCAACAGCGTGCTGCCGGGGATCATCAACCAGCTGTTGTCCTTTGGGCGGGAGTTTACCGGCTACAGCATGCGGTTCATGCGGGCGGTGGACGACTTGCGGCATTATCTGGTGGAGATGGGCCTGGACAACAGGATCACCAGCCAGGTTGACGATGCCTTGTCCCAGATATTTACCGCCTTGAGCGACTTTATCATGAGCGTGGTTTCCCTGGCTTTCGGCTATATATTCCGGCTGACGGATTTAGTGGTCACCATACTCGCCCTCTTCTACTTCCTTTCGGACGGGCCGGAAATGGTAAGCTTCTTTATCGAACACATGCCGGGCAAACTCAAGGAAGCGGTGAGAAATTTCGTTCAGGGGATAAGCGGTATCATCTGGAAATATATGAAAAATCAGGTGATCATATCCGCCATCACGGGGGTCGCCTGCGGGATCGCTTTCGTGATTCTGAAGCTGCCCTTCGCCGGCCTCCTGGGGATCATGGCCGCCGTATTGAACATGATACCCATATTCGGCTCCATCATCAGCGGCGTCGTAGCGTCTTTTGTCACCATGTTCTATTTTAATATCAGTAAAGCGTTGATCACGGCTCTTGTGGTATTGGGGATCAATGTCATCCTGGGCAATATCATCACGCCTATGCTCCAGGGCAGGACATTGGGGATGCATCCGGTGGCGGTCATCGTTTCCTTGCTGGTGTGCAACTATCTGTGGGGCGCTATCGGCATGTTTATCGCCGTACCGCTGGTGGGGCTGGTCCGCCTGTTCTGGCGGGAAATGTCCATCGTGATCAATAAACTGTGATGGCGAAAGCGGATGAGGCCGGTAAAAACGGCCCCAAGTTGCAATAATTACCATGGACAAAGCCTACCGGAACGAATATAATAGGAAAAATGTTTCGGGGGGTTTTCTATGCGGCATTTGATTGATCCTTTGGATTTGTCGGTTGGGGAGATAGACGCACTATTGGATGTAGCCGATGAGATTGCGGCGGACCGGATGGCTTACAGCCGGGTTTGCCAGGGCAGGACATTGGCTACACTTTTTTATGAGCCGAGCACCCGTACGCGCCTGAGCTTTGAAGCCGCCATGCTTAATCTGGGCGGCAGCAACCTGGGCTTCGCCTCCGCCGACTCAAGCTCCGTGGCGAAGGGGGAAAGCGTAGCCGATACTATACGTATGGTTTCCTGCTATGCCGACGTCTGCGCTATGCGCCATCCCAAGGAAGGCGCCCCTCTTCAGGCTTCCCTCTACTCCGGCATACCGGTGATCAACGCCGGGGACGGCGGCCACTACCATCCCACCCAGACGCTCACGGATCTGATGACCATACGCCGCCGCAGCGGGCAGCTGGGGCATATCACCATAGGCCTCTGCGGGGACTTGAAGTTTGGCCGGACCGTGCACTCCCTGGTCAAATCCCTCGCCCGCTATGAAGGGCTCAAATTCATACTCATCTCCCCAGAAGAGCTTCGGGCGCCGGACTACATCATCGAAGAAGTCCTTTGGGACAAAGGCGTCCCCTTTGTGGAAGTGGAAGACATGGAGATGGTGATGGAGCAGCTGGACGTCCTCTACATGACCCGGGTGCAGAAAGAGCGCTTCTTTAATGAAGAAGATTATGTACGGCTGAAGGACACCTATATCCTGACGCCGGACAAGTTGGAGAAAGCCAAGGCGGACATGTCCGTCCTGCATCCCCTGCCCAGGGTCAACGAGATATCCATCGAAGTGGACAAAGACCCCCGGGCAGCGTACTTCGAGCAGGCGCAAAACGGCGTTTACATCCGGATGGCGCTGATCATGATGCTGCTGGGCCTGGATAAACCGCGGGGCGCGTCGTAAAGCTTTCGACTATACGCGACATGAGGAGGGGCAAATATGCTAAATATTGACAGCCTCGAACGGGGCATCGTCATCGACCATATCAAAGCCGGCAGCGGGATGTGGCTGTACCAGCTGCTGAACCTGGACCGCATGGAATGCTGCGTCGCTATCATCAAGAATGCCCGGAGCAACAAGCTGGGCAAGAAGGACATTATCAAGGTCGAGGATATGCTGGACCTGGATCTGGATATCCTGGGGTATATCGACCCAAATATCACCATCGCCGTCATCGACGAAGGGAAGATCATCGAAAAGAAGCGCCTTGTGCCGCCAAAGACACTGCGGAACGTCATCCGCTGCAAGAACCCCCGCTGCATAACCAGCACCGAGGATGTAGCCGACCATATCTTCCGCCTTACCGAAGGCCAGGACGGTCCGCACTATCGCTGCATCTACTGCGAGCAGGAAGACACGGGCGTTTCCGATAAAGTGCTGAAGTGAAAGGAGTACGAACATGATTATCGGGGTACCAAAGGAGATCAAACCTCAGGAAAACAGGGTGGGGCTGACCCCCGCCGGCGTAGACTCGCTCTCGAAGGCTGGGCATAAAGTGTACATTGAGACGAATGCCGGGCTGGGTACGGGCATCACGGACGAAGAGTATAAAGCCGCCGGCGGGTTTATCGCCCCTGCCGCCGCAGAGATATATGAAGCTGCGGATATGGTCATCAAGGTGAAGGAGCCCCTGGGCCCGGAGTATGGCATGCTCAGGGAAAACCAGATCATCTTCGCTTACCTGCATCTGGCGCCGGATCCGGTGCAGACGGACGCCTTGCTGGAGCATAAGGTCATCGGCGTGGCCTATGAGACGGTACAGCTGGCAAACGGCGCGCTGCCGCTGCTCTCGCCCATGAGCGAGGTGGCGGGGCGCATGTCCATCCAGGTGGGCGCATGGCTGCTGGAGAAGAATAGCGGCGGCGCGGGCATTCTCCTGGGCGGCGTCCCCGGGGTAGAACCGGCCAGGGTGGTCATCGTCGGCGGGGGCAATGTCGGGCTCAATGCCGTGAAGGCGGCAGTGGGCATGGGCGCCCAGGTGACTGTCCTTGACGTCTCAAATAGCCGGCTGGCTTATCTTGACGACATCTTCAACGGGCGCATCGTCACCCTCATGTCGAATAATTTCAATATCGCGAAAAGTGTCAGGGACGCCGACCTTGTGGTAGGCGCCGTGCTGATCCCCGGGGCGAAGACGCCTAAGCTGGTGACGGAGGATATGGTCAAGTCCATGCGCCCGGGTTCCGTCCTGGTGGACGTGGCTATCGACCAGGGCGGCTCCATCGAGACCATAGACCGGGTCATGACCCTGGAGAACCCCTTCTTCGTCAAGCACGGGGTGATCCACTACTCCGTCGGCAATATGCCCGGCGCCGTACCGCGCACGTCCACCTTCGCCCTGACCAACGCCACCCTCCCCTACGCCCTCAAGCTGGCGGGCAAGGGCGCCGAGCAGGCGATGAAAGAGGACCCGGCGCTGCTGCACGGGCTGAACATCTATAAGGGCAATCTGACTTATCAGGCGGTGGCGGAAGCCCAGGGCAAGGCTTACGTCCCGGCTGCGGAACTGTTTTAATCTTGCCAAGGCGCCGGATCTGTGGGATAATGAGCCTACCGTACTACATGGGGAGCTGGCGGTGCCCTGTACCCGCAAACCGCCTTAGCGGGGTGGAATTCCCCGGCCCAGGGTCAGCTTTGTGGAGCCTGACCCAGGTAAGCAGCGTTGACGATTGGGTCCTGCGCAACAGAACTTTGTGAACCCTGTCAGGTCCGGAAGGAAGCAGCAGTAAGCAAACTCTTCTGTGTGCCGCAGGCCAGCCTGATTTGAGCCGGCTGCCTGGGTAACGTCCGGAAGGTTTGGTTCGAAGCCGGGGTGTACGGTTTTTTTATGCGCCGCCATCTTATAATATTTTCCAAACGTGCTATAATGATAACCATGGATAGCGAATACAATGATAAGCGGGCGGAAGCTCAACGGCTTGGCGAAGCGCGGGCGGAAGCTCAGCGGGCCGAGGCCGTGCAGGCGGAGAGCCGGGAAATCGCGGACTTTGAGGACGACAGCCAGCAGATCGACATCGAGGTGGATGGCAAAGGGCAGCGCCTGAAGCTCATCGTCTCTCTGACCTGGCCTGCCCTGGCGGAAAACTTCCTTGTGTCCGTCATGAGCATGTTCGATATGATGATGGTAGGCGAGTTGGGCGAGTACGCCATCAACGCCGTGGGCCTGATCACCCAGCCCAGGTTCATCATGATGGCCGCTTTCATGGCGATGAGCACCGGTACCACAGCCCTTGTGGCCCGCTGCAAGGGCGCTCATGACAAAAACGGCGCGAACCTCGCCCTTCAGCAGTCGATGATCATCTCCGCCGTCATGACCGTCGCCGTCTGCGTTGCGATGATTTTTTTCTGCGAACCTCTGCTCCGCTGGATAGGGGGAGAGGGACTTTCCGAGAAAACGATCCTGGAGGGCATCAAGTACTTCAAGATCCAGATATACGGATTCCCGACGCTGGCGCTCACTTTTTCCATCAACGCCTCTCTGCGCGGAGCGGGAAATACGAGGCCTACGTTCTATAATAATTCTGTCGCAAATATCGTGAAAGTCACGTTGAACTTTTTCCTGATCACCGGCAGATACGGATTCCCCAGGCTGGAGGTCGCCGGCGCCTCCATCGCCACGGTCATCGGGCAGACCGTGGGCCTGGCCATGGCCCTCTACGTGGCTATGCGGGGGAAGCAGTACATACAGCTCAGCTTCAAGAAGCGCTGGCGCGTAGATTTCACTATGATCCGGCGCGTCGTCCACATCGGCCTGCCCGCCCTGGTCGAACAGGTGATCATGCGCGTCGGCTCCCTCTGGTTTACCACCATCGTCGCCGCCCTTGGCGAAATATCCTTCGCCGCCCATATGGTGGCGATGAACCTTCAGCAGATATCCTTCATGACCGGCATGTCCTTCGGCGTGGCGGCCACTACCCTGGTGGGTCAGAGCCTGGGGCGCAAGCGGGCTGATCTGGCCAGGGTTTACGTGCGCATGACGCAAAACCTGGGCATCATCGTATCCGTGGTCGTATCCCTGATCTTGTTTACCTGCGGCAGGCTGCTGACCGGCCTCTATACGAACGACGTCGTGATCATCATCCTAGCCGCCGATATGCTGAAAATCATCGCCGTATCCAATCCCCTTTCCAATGCCCGTTTTGTCTATATCAGCGCCCTGCGCGGGGCGGGGGACGCGAGGTACATGGCGGTGATCACATTCGTGGGCGTCCTGCTGGTGCGGCCGCTCCTGAGCCTTTTCCTGACCAGCGCCTTCGATATGGGCCTCTCCGGCATATGGATCGCCCTCGTATCCGACGGCGTGATTTGCTATATCATGTCCCTGCTGCGCTACCGGGCGGGCAAATGGGAATCGATCAAAGTATAATATGGATACGATATCGGCGACGTCTATACTCCGCGCAGCCGGGCATGCCCTGGCCGAAAGCCTCTTCCCCCGCAAGAGCGCTTGCGTACTTTGCGGCCGCTTCTGGCAGGGAAGCAAGCTTACGGCGGGGTTATGCCCCCAGTGCCTCCTGGAGTGGAAGCGCCTCAGGGAGCGGGTTCAGATATGCCCGCTCTGCGGCAGCTTCGACAGCGGGGAACCTTGCCGTGGCCCCTGCCAGGGGGCTATGGGCGCCTGGCCGTACCGGGTCGGCAGCTTAGCCGCCATATGCGCCGCTGCGCCCTACACAGGTCTATACCGCCAGCGCGTCATGGCGTTCAAGTATAACGGGCAGAAGCAGTTGGCGGCGCCCTTGGCTTATCTGATGGCGGCGGCATGGGGCGACGGAGGGTTCGGCGCCGGGAAGCCGTACCTCGTGCCGGTACCTATGCATAGTGAGAAGGAGATAACCCGTGGGTACAACCAAAGCCGCCTGCTGGCGGAAGCCCTGCGCCGGGAGACAGGCTTCCCCCTGGCTGAGCTGCTCCGCCGCCCCCTTGCCGGCCGGGTACAGGCAGACCTGGATGGCAGGCAGCGCCTGGAAGCGCTGGATCAGGTCATACGCTGGGCAGGCTTCGGTGGCGTCAAGCCCGGGCCCGCCGTCATCGTGGACGACGTCGTTACCACCGGCGCCACATTGGAAACCTGCGCGGGGATACTCAGGCAGCGAGGCTTCAAACCCATATGGGGCTTGACTTTCGCGGGGGGGAGCGGCGCAAGGGCGGCGCGTTAGCCGGCAAATTATGGCAGCCTATTCAGCGAATATGAATAAAAATGGACTGTGGACATGTTTTGTATAATACCTTTTGTCAAGAAATTTTTTTCCACAACTTTTTTTTAAGGAGGGCAAGTTATTCACAAAGTTGTCCACATTATCCACAGTTCGGCGCTGGAAAGGATTTACTTGGATATGCGGTATATTCCGACGAAGGAGTTCTCCTCTCAAGGACAATATTGCCTGACAAATTCAGTCCGGTTTTTTATAAAATGATATTTTCAAGTAGATTCAGAATTGTCACATAGCTGTAGATTTTTTACACAGAATAATTACAGAAACATTACAGAAATGTATACAAAAGCCATCTGGTTTGACTTTTGAAAAGTCCAATGCTATACTTTTTTTTGTATTTTCAAAGAAGCCTTTTAGGCTCTGTTATTATGATATTTCAGACATTGTATAACAGAGATTATGTTAGGGGAGGAATTATAACATGCAAGGGAAAGTTAAGTGGTTCAACAAGGAAAAAGGCTTCGGTTTTATCGAGCGGGACGATGGAAATGACGTTTTCGTTCACTACTCAGCGATCCAGCAGGACGGGTTCAAGACGCTTCAGGAAGGCGACGGCGTCGAATTTGACATCGTTGAAGGGCCAAAAGGGCTGCAAGCCGCTAATGTGACGAAGGCATAAACGCGGCGTCGCGGCATGTAATACATAGTACTTACCGGAAACCGGTGATCGAAGAAAAGTCCCCGCCAGGCTGCCCAGGCGGGGATCATTTTATGAGCAATCAGCGGAAACCCGGGGCGTGGCTAAGCATAAGCGATGGATTAAACAGCTTCGCCAGCCAGATAAGGAATCATATGATCCCTCTAAGGGCCAGCACGCACAGTATACAGGTGACCAGCACCGCCGCGGAGACCAGGAGAGCGCCCATGGACTTCTTCCCGTCGGGCGGGGCGGTAGAAGAGGAAGGCGGTATGAGATCCGCCTTACGCAGCGCCCGAACCAGAGGTTTGTAAATCAGCATGGTGAGGGCGCCGTTTAACGCCACCTTTAGTACGTTGAAGGGCAGGATCGCCGGCAGGAGCAAGGCTACGACAGCCGGCCGGGGTATACCCATGTAGATGGGCGTCAGCAGATAATTCCACAGCATCATGATCGCCACAGCCAGAAGCCCGCCGCCGGCCAGCCCGAGGACCGCGCCCCGGAGGCTTTGGCTTTTCTTGTAGATAAACGCGGCTGTACACGCGAAGCAGCAGGTGGACAACACGTTCATCACAAAGCCGATCCAGCCGTTTTCGCTCACGGTGACCATTTCCACGAAGGAGACCACCAGCGAAATGAGAAACGACGCCATAGGGCCAAAGATCAGACCGCCGATGACGACGATCACATCCTTTGGGTCGTACTTGAGAAAAAGGACCACAGGGATGCGGCCGTAGACCATGACCACATAAGCCATGGCGCTGAGTATGGCGAGATTGACGAGATACTTGGTACGTGTTTGCATTGTCGGGACCTCCATCCTGTTTATTCTGCGGAATACTCGCGTATGGTTTTGCGGCAGACATAAAAAACGCCGCCTGAGTTGTCATTCAGGTGGCTTACCGCCGCGCCCGCGGGATACGACTCCGCCAAGCCGGCAATATCTTCTCTCATCCAGACTTATACCAGCCGATGGCTTGTACTCACTGTCGGTATTGGAAACGCTCCAATTCTGCGCCGAGGCGACGCTCGCGGACTATACCGCCGATCGGGAATTTCACCCTGCCCTGAAGACACGCTCGATTCGATTGTCAACGCAATTCTACCACCGCGCGCCGTGGAATTCAATAGCCCCGCGCAACTTTTCCTATCGTAATCATTTCTACAATGCGATATAATATAGATGTAGATCATCCGACGAATAAATGGAGGTGACCAAACATGAACATACAAATACGCACGAGAAACTACCAGGCTTCGGACAGTATCAGGCAGTATGTGGAAAAACGTTTACGCAAGCTGGATAAACTACTGGACAAGGAAGCCGAGGCTACAGTGACCCTCATCGGGGAGAAGAACAGGCATAAAGTCGAGATCACCATACCGGTCAACAACTATATCCTCAGGGGCGAGGAAGGAAATGAAGATATCATGACGGCCGTCGACCGGGTGACGGACAAGCTGGAGAAGCAGCTCGTCCGCAGCAAAGAGCGCTTTTCCAAGAAAGGCAGATTGTCCGTAACGAAGCTGCCGTCCATGGAAGGCGTATCCCCCGCCGCGGACGACGAAGAAGAAGTCAAGGTGAGGATCAAGAAATTCTCATCCAAGCCTATGAATATCGACGAGGCGGTCACCCGGATGGATATGGTCGGCCATGCGTTTTTCGCTTTCAGCAACGCCGAGTCCGGAGAGATCAACGTAGTATACCGCCGCAATGACGGTCATTACGGCCTGCTGGAACCGGAGGCATAGGTGATGGGTGGAGTTATGGGCAGCGGGGACGGCGCCTTCCGCCAGGCTCTGGAGATGATACGGGCACAGGGGATCAGCTGCGTGGTGATACGCGGCGGTCAAGTCATTCATACCGCCGACGGCAGAGGGGTCGCGCCGCTCCTTGATCTTTATCATAACGGCAGAGAGAAGCTGCAAGGCAGCCTTGTGGTCGACCGGGTCATCGGCAAAGCCGCCGCGATGATCCTGACTCTTGGCGAGGCGGGCTCGGTATACGGCGAGGTCATGAGCGTACCCGGGCGGGATTACCTGGCCGGGCGCGGCATAACATGCCAGTATGGGCAAATCGTGGATGTGATCGCCGGGCAGGACGGGACGGGCATGTGTCCCATCGAAGCTTCCGTCCTTGACGAGGACGACCCGCAAGAGGGGCTGGGGGCGATGACCAGGAGGATAGCCGAGCTACGGAAGGCTGCGGGATGACCCGGACGCAACACGGGTACTCCACGAAGCACATACCGACCATGATTTACCGGGAGCATTACTTAACAGGAGGCCAATGATGCCGAAAAACACCAGAAATCGTATGATCAAGGCGGGCGTCGTCGTGATATTGCTTTTCTTCCTCTTCTCCATCGTCGTCCCCATGCTGTCCATGCTTCGCTGAAGCGCGGCAAATCTAACGTAAACGGAGCTCATATGACGAACGAAAAAATATCCCAAATCCATGCCAACATCGAGAAGAGGCTCGTGGGCAAATCCCATGCTGTAGATCTTGTCCTGAGCGCCATGCTTTGCAGGGGCCACGTATTGATCGAAGACGTGCCCGGCACGGGGAAGACGACCCTGGCCCAGGCCCTGGCCATGTCCATCGGCTGTACCTTCCGGCGTATACAGTTCACGCCGGACGTCATGCCCTCCGACATCACCGGCTTCTCTATGCTGGATACGTCTTCCGGCAAGTTCAACTTCAAGCCCGGGGTCATCTTCAATCAGATCATACTGGCCGACGAAGTCAACCGCACCTCTCCCAAGACCCAGTCCGCCCTGCTGGAAGCCATGCAGGAAAACCAGGTCACCGTAGACGGCACGAGTTATAAAGTCCCCGCGCCCTTTATGGTGATCGCCACGCAGAACCCTGTGGAGTACATAGGCACTTTCCCCTTGCCGGAAGCGCAATTGGACAGGTTTTTCGTCCGGGTCAGCCTGGGTTATCCCCAGCCGGAGGACGAGGCGCGGATACTGGATAAGCATGACGGACGGGATCAGCCCGACCTACCGGCGGCTCCCGTCGCCGACGCGCAAGACGTCCTCGCCTTGCAGAGGGAGACGGATGAGGTGCATGTGTCCCCCGCCCTTAAGCGCTATATCACGGAGATCGTATCCAAGACCCGGTCGCGTAAGGACGTGCTCCTGGGCATCAGCCCCCGGGGGGCGATATTCCTAATGTACGCGTCCAAAGCCAGCGCCTACTTAAGCGGACGCGCCTACGCGACGCCGGACGACGTACAAAAAATGGCCCTGCCCGTCCTTGAGCACCGCCTCCTGCTGTCCCCGGAGACGCGGCTGAAGTCCGTCACCGCCGCCCAGGTCATATCCGAGATCATCGGCAGCACCCCGCTACCCGAAGCATGAGGGCGCGGCGCCTCACCCTGGCCGGATTACTGCTGCTTGCTTTTGTTTGCCTGCTCTACTCAGGCGAACGTTTTTTCCTGTGGGTCATCTTTCTGATAGCCGCCGTCTTCATCCTCGCGCTGCTGAATATCGCCTATACCCTGCGTTATCTGGTCATGAGGCAGACCATGAGCCCAGCGGAGCTGACGGCGGGGGAGACAGGGACCCTGGTGGTCAATGTCCACAACCAGGGGCTTTTTCCCCTTGCCCATGTGGATCTCTGGTATGACTCCTTCGACACCTTAGTGGGCGCCGGCCCCGGCGGCGAGGGGGCGGCGGCGGAGGTTGCTGCCCACAGCTTTGTATCCGGCGTACTGCCGGGGGGCGCGAGAAATATACGCCAGGAGATATTCCTCCCCTATAGGGGGAGCTTCGAGCCCGGGGTGATCAAAGCCAGGCTAAGCGATGTGTTTGGGTTGCTGAGCTGCGACCTCCGCCAGTCCGCTTTTGCCCGAAAGCAGCAGGTGACCGTACTTCCCCGGACAGCCTCGCCGGCTCTGGACAGCTGGGGCGAAAACCCCTTCACCGGGGGCCTGGAGAGGGGCAGGGACGAGCAGGAGCCCTACTCGGTGGCGGAGATACGGCAGTACCGCCCAGGCGATCCGCTGAAGCGCGTCCACTGGAAGCTCAGCGCCAGGACAGGTCAGCTCCAGGTCAAGGAATACGACGGCACATTGTCGCCCCGCGCCTCGGTCTTCCTCGACCTCTCCCCCCACGGCCTTCGCGGGGAGGAAGCCGCCGCCTTCGAGGACTGCATGTGCGGCAACGCCGCGGCCTTGTGCGCCGCAGCCCTGGGCAGCTTCATCCCCCTGCGCCTGGCTGTGTGCGCCGAGGAAGCCATGGCGCTGACGGGTTTGTCGCCTCAGGAGCTTATCGTGTTCAGGCGCTTCCTCGCCGGTCTCACCTTCGACTGCCCTTATGATTTCCGCGACGTCGTGCGCATGGAGATGGACGCCAGGCCGGAGACGGGACATATCCTTCTCGTGACGGCGGCGCTCACCCCGGCTCTCTCCGACTATCTGGCTTCCCTGGCTACCCAGGGGCGGGATGTGTCGCTTATCATCGTATCGAAGGAGTTTAGCGAAGCGTCTGCCGACGCGGCGCAGGACGAGCCGCTTTCAGCCGGGGAAGCGCCCACAGGCGCGCAGCCCACAGGCACGCGGCCCGCAGGCGCGCAGCCCACAGGCGCGCAGCCCGCAAGCATGCAGCCCGCAAGCATGCAGCCCACAGGCGCGCAGCCCGCAGGCGCGCAGCCGGTAGCCATGTGGCCAGGGCCTGCGTCGGCGTCCGGCGACTTGGCGCCGGGCCTCGCGTTGGGGTTCAGCATCGTCACCGATCATCCGGTGCTCCGGCGTCATCCGCGTCCCTCGGCGCCTGGGGACGGGCAGGGCGGGGCCCCCGGATACCCGTCGGCGCCATACCGCGGAGAGGAGGCGGCAAAGCTTGCTTAAAAAAAGCATGACGACGCCCGGCTTCCTCTCTGCCGCCCTCTACGCCTGGGGCTTTGCCGGCTTGCTGGCGAAGTGGTATGCCGTGGGCATTTCTCCTGTCCCGGCGGCATTGCTCATCGTGACGCTGCTGCTGATCCTGTATCTGATATTCTACAATGAAGTCACGGTGACCGCGTCCCTGGCGGCCATCGCCCTGGCGCTGCTGATATTCCTGGTCATTTTTCTGCGAAACCGCGCGGAGGTAAGCGAAAGCATAGCGTTGTACTTCTCCGAAGCCGCCGACCTCTTCCTCTTCGGCGAGGAGGGCTTCTACAAAAGCCACCGCTTCTTAGTCACGCTGGCCCTTTGCCTTATCCCCGCCTTACCCGCCTTGCTTCTGTTTGGCCGGCTCCGTGGAGCGGCTGCCCTGGGCGTCCCCGCAGGCCTCTTCTTCCTGCTGGAGCTCTGGTTCGGCATCGTCGATTTTTTCCCGGAGCTATGCGCCGTCGCCGGTTCCGTCATCACCGTCAGCGCCGCTTCCTTCGCGAGGAAGCGGGAAGCCGGCAGGCGGCAGGACGAGTATACGGGGCTGATGGCCCGGGCTGTGGCGGAGAAAAGCCCTGACCGGGAGCCGGGCATACAGACAGGGGGCAGCCTGGCGTCCAAGCTGCTGCCCGTCGCCCTGGCGGCCACGGTACTGGTCACCGCTATATTGCCCCGCAACGCCTACGGCTTCCATAGCATGGGCCTCGAGTCCCTGGTGGACGATGTGGTGGACATATTCAGCCTGCAGATCGGATACTCCAGGGCGCGTACGGCATTTGACCTCAGCGACTTCGGCTATGGCGACCGGCTCGGCGGGCCAGTCAGCCTCAGCGGCGAGCCGGTATTCATCGTCGCGGCAGAGGCCCCGGCGCTGCTGCGGGCGTCTGTGAAAGACGTCTACACAGGGCTATCCTGGGCGAGGTCCCCTGAGGCTGCGGAGTACCGTTACGACTCCCCCCTGGCCTCCGAGGTCAGGGCGAAAGCCTTCGGCGAAGGCCTGCCTGCGGGTTCGGCCCCATACGCCCGGGACAAGCGCTTTTCCACGGACGGCGGCATGGCGGTCACCCTTGTAGGCGCCCAGTGGCGCTCGGAGCTGCTTACCGCCGGGCGCCCCTATGCCTTTGAATCTGTCAACATCTTTGAATTCACGCCCTACTTCGACACCCAGGGCCAGGTGTTCTCAAAACGCGCCTTAGTCAAGGGGCTCAGCTATGCCGTATATGAAGAGCTGTTGGATTTCACCGGCGCGCGGTTTGCCGAAGCGGTGCTGGGATATGAAGAACAGGTCCGGGAGGATAAGGCTTCGGGGCTTGTGCCCGACCTTTGGTACGAGGGAATCGTTGAGCGCTATACATCGGTGCCGGATATCGTCGGCGGCCCTGTGCTGGATTTCGCCAGGCAGACGACGGAAGGCATAGCGTCCCCCTACCGGAAAACGCTGGCGCTAAGGGAGAGCATCGCGGCCAGATCAACTTATACCATGAGCCCGCCCGCCATACCGGCGGACCGGGAATTTATCAGCTGGTTCCTCGAATCCCGCAGCGGGTACTGTACCTACTATGCCACGGCGATGACCATACTCGCCAGGGCGGTGGGCGTCCCTGCCCGTTATGTAGAAGGCTTCAGCACTTTCCGGCTCCCGGAAGACGACGAGGGATACTACATACTGACAGGGGAGCAGGCCCACGCCTGGTGCGAGGTCTACCTTGAGGGCATAGGCTGGATACCCGTGGACGCGACGATCATGTACGCCGGCCTGGAGGAAGCCGCCCCGGACGCCGGCTTCTCCGGGTCTGCAGGCTCCGACCGCCCGCTGAGGGAGCCGGAATTCCCATGGGAGGACTACTTCGACATGGACGGCGGCTTCGCCGGCTTTGACGGAGCGGACGCTGGAGGATTCAAGCTGCCAGCGGGCTCCGGCTACTTCCTCCTGGCGATGCTCCTGCTGCTGCCGGCATACGGCGCCTTCCTGGCCATGAGGCTGATGCGACGTTCCTTCGACTTGGCGTGGGTGCAGCAAAGGATGGCCGCCGAAGACGCCCTGCTGCTCTACTGGCGGGATATATTGAGGATGCTGCCACGCCTGGGCCTGGAGACCTTCACCGGGGAACCCCCCCTGAAGATGGCGACGCGGATGATCGCTTTCGCCGGAAGCAGCGGCGACGTCGTCATCACCGACCCCGACGGCTTCCTGGAGATAGCGGCTTCGGTGGAGGATTGCGTCTATGGCGACCTGGCGCCGGATAATTTTACCTTGCTGCGCCTCAGCGGCATGCAGTCCGCTATGGACAAGGCAATGCTGAAGCTGCTGAAGCCACGCGTGTATTTCCTGGAAAGGCTCAGGTGGCGCCGGAGGGAGGAGCGGACATGAGTATATTTTTCAACATTCTACTCAACAGCATTATCCCCATATTCATCATGTTATCCCTGGGCATATTTATCGATAAAAAATTTAACCTCGACATCAATACCCTCACGAAGATCAGCCTGTACCTGATCATGCCCGCCTTCGCTTTCGTCAGCATATACGCCACGGATGTATCCATGGACCTGATTCGGGTCATGCTGCTGAATTTTGCTCTTGTTCCCATCAATTTCGCCATGGGCGCGGCGGCCTCCAAGCTGCTGAAGCTCCCGGGCAGGACGCGGAAGGCTTTCGAAAACTCCCTGATGTTCTGCAATTCCACGAACATCGGCGTATCGCTGCTCACCCTCGTATTCTCCAACGCGCCTTTTGTCGTCGACGGGAAGGCGCCTTATCTGGAACTGGTATTATCCGTACAGGTCATGGCGATGCTGACGCAAAATATTGCACTTAATACCATTGGCTTCATCAATAATGGCGGCGACGACATGACGTGGAAAAAAGGCCTTGGCCGCGTGATCCGGATGCCTTCGCCTTATGCGGTACTGTTTGCGTTTTTGTTTAAGCTGCTCCCCTTCGATTTCGCCGCGACCCCGGTTTGGCCCGCGCTGCAATTCCTGCGGAACGGCCTCGTCAGCGTCGCCCTGCTCACACTGGGCGCCCAGATATCCAAGACGCGCATCGACTTTAAAGACAAGGGCCCGTATCTGGCGTCGTTTTGTCGGCTGATTGGCGGCCCTGCGGCGGCTTTCGTCCTGATCAAGCTCTTTGGCTTTGACGGCGTGATCGCCCAGGCGCTCCTGATCCTGTCGGCGACGCCTTCCGCCGTCAATGTAGTGATGCTGGCTATTGAAAATAAGGGGGACGTGGATTTCAGCGTGCAGACGGTGACGATATCCACGCTGCTCTCCGCCGTGACCATGACCACGGCGGTATATCTGGCGTACGTATTGTTTTAGTCCGATACTCAATGGGGCGCTGCCCCTTATGAAAAATAATACGCGGATATAGAGCCGGAGCGGGCGCCGTGAAAGAGGTACTGCTGCAGGATGCCGCAGTCTTCGCCGAACCGCGCCTGCGCCGCTTTCTTGATCTTTGACCGTGAGCCGCTGAGCCCGTAGTGGGTGTTCAATACCCTTTCGATCCAGACGTCTACGGGGAAGGCGCAGGTGTGGCGGCTTGAGAAGAGCAGTATGCAGTCGGCGACTTTCTCGCCTACGCCGGGCAGCATCATAAGATGATGAAGCGCGGCTTCATATTCCAGATCGTCCAAATCCAGCGAAAAGCCATCTGCAACCATCTTGGCTGTAGAAAACATATAGGAAGCGCGATACCCGGCGCCGGCGTCCCTCAGGGCGTACTCCCCCGCCATCGCCAGCCTCTGCGGCGAAGGGAATCCGTGGAGGGTCCGGCCCTCCCAAAGGATTTCCTCCCCGAGCCGCGTCGCCAGATTTTGGCATATGCCCGTGATCCGCGGTTGATTATTATTGGCGGAGACGATGAAAGCGCAGACAGTCTCCCACACAGGCTGGCGGAGTACGCGAATACCGGGGAAAGCGTTGACGCAAGCGGCAAGATAGGGGTCCGTCGACAGGTAGGGGGCGAGGATTTCCTCATAATCTCTGCCCAAGTCGAAGTACCTCCGCCAAAAAGCCTCGTCTTCCTTACGGCAGCGTATGGTCTTTGCCCCGTCTTCCACACGGACGGGCCTGCCGTCCGCCACGCCGATAAAGCCGTCGCCATCCGGAAAGAAAGCGAAGGTTTGCCCGCAGGCAAGGGTCTCCTTGAAGCTGATAGAATCCGCGGCAAATACGACGGATTCATCCGACGGTTCAATATATGTGTTTTGCGGCATATTATCACCTCGTACCATAAACATAATGATAGGAGCGCGGATTGTCAACCAAAACTGTGGCGGAATGGCGCCCGACAGTAGCCTCCGCGAGAATTGCTGCGTATCATTTCGAAAAAAACAAAAATAGTTGTTGACAGCAATGGTCAGATTTGATACTATAAAAAAGCCGCTTCGGCAGGGGTTCGGCAAACGACCCCCGCGGTGGAAGGCAAGCGATCCTTGAAAACTGAACAGTTAAAAGCAAACACAAACATGCGAATGCGGGTCATAAGTCGCAAGACGAAATGATCGAAATCGCCGGGGATAAGCCCGGACGGGCGGAGCGAGACCGCACGCGAAAGCGAAAAGTTGAGAGCCAAAGAGCCCTCGATAAAGCAAAAACCCGCGTGTGTATTAAAGCGGATGGCAGTGTCAGGAACGAGAGAGAATGCGTTTTATCGCGCAGGATTTTCCGTTTCTGACAAGGAAAGCGAGGAGGAGCGCGAGGGAGTGTACTCTGGTACATGACCGAGCGGGCCGACGAAGCGTCCGCCGTCAGAAGCGGAAAAGACGCGCGAGAGAGTTTTATTGGAGAGTTTGATCCTGGCTCAGGACGAACGCTGGCGGCATGCCTAACACATGCAAGTCGAACGGACTCCGCTAGAAAGTTTACTGGAAGGCGGAAGTTAGTGGCGGACGGGTGAGTAACACGTGGGTAATCTGCCCCGCAGACCGGGATAACAGGGTGAAAACGCTGCTAATACCGGATAAGCTCACAGGGATGGGAATCCTGGTGAGAAAAGGAGAGATCCGCTGAGGGATGAGCCCGCGGCTGATTAGCTAGTTGGTAGGGTAAAGGCCTACCAAGGCGACGATCAGTAGCCGGCCTGAGAGGGTGAACGGCCACACTGGAACTGAGACACGGTCCAGACTCCTACGGGAGGCAGCAGTGGGGAATTTTCCGCAATGGGCGAAAGCCTGACGGAGCAATGCCGCGTGAGTGACGAAGGCCTTCGGGTTGTAAAGCTCTGTCTTCAGGGACGAAGAAGTGACGGTACCTGAGGAGGAAGCCACGGCTAACTACGTGCCAGCAGCCGCGGTAATACGTAGGTGGCGAGCGTTGTCCGG
>Ga0082212_10002608_pt1 | contig 26138 bp, 19 predicted proteins | sample TergutNt197P3_FD_71548 | JGI IMG/M metagenome (GOLD analysis project Ga0082212, IMG submission 71548) | Neocapritermes taracua P3 segment gut microbial communities from Petit-Saut dam, French Guiana - Nt197 P3 | ecosystem: Host-associated > Arthropoda: Insects > Digestive system > Gut ...
GAGTACAAGGGCATGGACGACAAGAACAACCTGATCATTTCAAAGAAGTATTTTGACAGCCCGGACAATATCTTCACGATCGACGAGGAAAACGTGGTCAGGATCGATGTTAGGCATATCTCGCTCCGCCAGGAGGTCCTGCAGCCGCAGGCGGCTTTCGTGCTCGTTGACCATACGAACGGGCAGCTGAAGGCCATGGTCGGCGGGCGGGACATCAAGGGGCAGTTCCAGTACAACCGCACGATCTCGCCCAGGCAGCCCGGGTCAACCATCAAGCCGATCGGCGTCTACGGGCCGGCAATCGAGATGAGCGCGAACGGCGAACGCACGGGCGTCGACATGCCGACCTTCGGGCCCTACTGGGCGCCGCTGTCGATAATACTGGACGAAGAGATGGAATACCAGGGTCGGAAATGGCCGAAGAACTGGTACAACAGCTTCCGCGGGCCGCTTACGATGCGCAATTCCATCGAGCAGTCCGTCAACATCAACGCGGTCAAGGTCCAGCTCGCGATAGGCGACGAGCGCTCGATCTCGTTCCTGAAAAAGCTCGGGATCACGACGATCGTCGAAGACGGCGCCAGGAACGACCTCGCCCCGGGCGCCCTCGCCCTCGGCGGCATGACGAACGGCATCACGCCGCTTGAGATCGCCGCCGCTTACGGGACGTTTGCGAATGCCGGCGTACACATCAAACCGATAACGTACACGCTTGTCAAAAACAAACGCGGCGAGGTCGTCCTTGACGGCACGCCGGACAGCTCGCAGGCCATGGACCCGGGCACGGCCTTCATCATGAACGACATGCTCAGGACCACAATCTCAAACGGCATAGCGAGCGCCGCATCGGTGCAGGGCACGCAGGTCGCGGGCAAGACCGGCACGACCTCCGACAACTATGACGCCTGGTTCGTCGGAAACACCCCGAAATACTCCGCCGCTGTCTGGATCGGCTGCGACGTATCAGTCCGCCTGTCACAGGGCTCAGCCGCGTCCTCAAAGCTTTTCAGCAAGATAATAACGCGCATCATCGAGGGCGAGGACCAGGGCGAATACCCGCCGCAGCCCGACAATGTCGTGCAGGCCTCGGTATCGACGAAGCCGACGAGCCACCCGGAAAACGCGAAGTCCTTCACCGATTATTTCTTTGTGGACACTGTGCCGCCGTACCTTGACGTGGGCATCGAAGAGCTCGACGTGTGCTATGAGACCCGGTACCTCGCAACGCCGTGGTGCCCGAACCACGGGCTCGTGGAATACTCGACGCTGAACTCCTCGGGCAGCGACGAGGACCAGTCAGGCCTTGCGCCCGAATACTACTGCCATCAGCACAACCGCGACCCGGGCGCCTTCCCGCCCAACCCGGAGGAGAGGTTCAACTTTGACTTCGGGAAGGCCGTAGTGCCCAACCTCGTCGGAAAAACAATCAAACAGGCCACGAAGAGCCTGAACAAAGTCGGGCTCAACCTCGGCCAGATATTTGACGCCAGCCAGCAAAGCAACACGGTGAAGGCCGGCGTGATAATCTCGCAAAACCCGCAGCCGGGCGAAATGCTCCCGGAGGGCTCCCTCGTCAACGTCACAGTCAGCATCGGCCCCGGGCCAGGGAAGGGCAACAATAACCCCAACCCCAAGCCCGACCCCGGGCCTGACCCCATCGATCCCGGCGACGGCGACGACGACGATGACTGGCCGCCGGATGATACCGGCGTGAACGTAATGACGGCGGAAATCGGCACATGGGCGCAGCGCATGTTTATACGCTTCCTCCCCTTCCCGGGATCATAGCGGCGTCATCTGCCTGCTGATCGCTGATCGAGGCTTGATTGCAACTCAAAGGGCGGCCGCAGGGCCGCCCTTTTGTTCTTTTTGTTGTGTAAGTGTTACGCTCGCGCCTCAGTCCCGCTGCGGTCGCTCCTCAGTCCCCGCTGCGGTCGCTCCTCAGTCCCCGCTGCGGTCGATAGTAGCTTCGAACAGCGTATCGGCATTGTCCCACTCGGCGATGATCTCGGGGACGACCTTGTACAGGTCCCCTACTATCCCATAGTCCGCAACCTCAAAGATCGGCGCGTCAGGATCCTTGTTTATCGCAACGATCATATCCGAGGTCTGCATGCCGGCCAGGTGCTGTATCGCGCCCGAGATCCCGCAGGCAAAATATATCTTCGGCTTGACCGTCGTGCCCGTCTGCCCGACCTGGTGCGCGTGGTCGATCCAGCCCGCGTCCACCGCCGCCCTTGAAGAGCCGACGACGCCGCCGACCTTGTCCGCGAACTCCTTGATGAGCCCAAAGCCATCCGGGCCGCCAAGCCCGCGGCCGCCCGAGCAGATGATCTCGGCATCCGTAAGCGAGACGATCTCTTTCGCGCTCTTGACGACGTCTTTGACATCAATGCGTATGTCCGAGGCCGCAAGGGCCGCCTCCACGCGTACGAGCTCGCCTGTCGCCCCGGGGGCCTTTTCGCGCCTGGTCATGACGCCCGGCCGCACCGTCGCCATCTGCGGGCGCGTATTCGGCGTCATGATCGTCGCCATCAGGTTGCCGCCGAAAGCCGGCCGCGTCTGCATCAGGCCTTTGTCGTCCGATTCCGGATCGAGGTCCGAAGTATCCTGTGTCGTATACTTTTCGGCGTAGGCGATATAGCTTGAGACCTTGATATCGAGCCTTGTGCAATCCGCTGTGAGGCCTGTGTTGAGCCTGGCCGCTACGCGCGGCGCCAGGTCGCGCCCTATATGGGTCGCGCCGAACAGCACGATTTCCGGCATCTTTTCGGCAATAAGATCCGTAAAGACCTTTGTGTAGCCGTCCGTCGTGTACCTCTTCAGCAGGTCGTTCTCGATGACATAGACGCCGTCCGCCCCGAATTCGAAGCACTCCTGCGCTATCGCCTCTACCTTGTCGCCAATGAGCACGGCCCAGACCTTCGTTTCCGGCCCGATCTCGCGCGCAAGCCTGCGGCCTTCGCCGATAAGCTCAAGCGCCACGTTCATGATAGCGCCGGCGCGCTGCTCCGCGTATACCCAGACGTCCTTGTACGCCGACAGATCGGCCTTTTCCACTACCGTTTCCTCGTCGATGATAGCTTCAAAGGGGCAGGCCGGGATACACTGCTTGCAGCTCGTGCACTTTTCGTTCAGGACCGCAAGCTTGCCGTCCATGTCGATCGCTTCAAACGGGCATGCCTTTATACAAAGTTTGCAGCCCTTGCATTTTTCATTGATTATTTTAACAGCCATTGTGCGTCTCCTTCCTATATCACGTGCTTGGACTTGAGCCCGACAAGGAGTTTGTCCGCCAGATCCTTTTCCGTCTCGCCCTCAAGCATCACGCCTTTTCCCTTCGGGGCCGGCGTAAACGACCGGAAGACTTTCGTCGGCGACGCATCGAGCCCCACCTCCTGATCAGGGTCAACGCCCAGATCGGCCGCCCCCCATACAGGAATCTCCTTCCCGACTGCGTCAAAGATGCCGCCGATCGACATATAGCGCGGCGTATTGAGCTCTTTGATGGCCGTCAGCATGCAGGGCGTCTTGATCTCGATGAGCTCATAGCCGTCCTCGAGCGCCCGCTTGACAGTGATGCTTTTTTTGTCCCCGGAAAGCTCAAACTCCGAGACATAGGTGACCTGCGGCAGATCCAGCTTCTCCGCGATCTGCGGCCCGACCTGCGCCGTGTCGCCGTCGATTGCCTGCCGCCCGGCGAATATCAGGTCGTAGCCGCCGATTTTTTCTATTGCCGCTGCAAGCGCGTTTGACGTCGCCCATGTGTCCGAGCCCCCAAGCGCGCGGTCAGAAGCCAGTACAGCCTCATCAGCGCCCATGGCGAGGCACTCTATGAGCATGTCCTTCGCCTGGGGCGGGCCCATGGTAACGACTGTAACGTGCGTGTCCGGGTATTTGTCTTTGATTTTCAGCGCTTCTTCGAGCGCGTTCGCATCGTCGTGGTTGAGGATGCTGGGAACGCCCTCCCTTATCAGGGTCTTCTTGACCGGATCGATCTTTATCTCGTTGGTATCCGGCACCTGCTTTGCGCATACGATGATCTTGAATGCCATTTTAGCACCTCCTTATCTTCCGATGACCGAAGCCGCGATAACCATCTTCTGCACTTCCGTCGTGCCTTCGTAGATCTCGGTTATCTTGGCGTCCCTCATCATGCGCTCTACCGGATAGTCTTTCGTATAGCCGTAGCCGCCGTGGAGCTGTACACACTTAGTCGTTGCCGACATGGCGACCTCCGAGGCGTAGTACTTGCCCATCGCGGCCCACTGACCGTAAGGCTGGTGCTGGTCTTTAAGGTAGGCAGCCTTGTACAAAAGGAGCCGCGCTGCCTCGATCTCTGTCGCCATCTTCGCGATATCGAAGCGCAGCGGGTCCATATCCACAAGCCGCTTGCCGAACTGCTTGCGCGCCTTCATGTATTCGATCGTGACGTCGAGCGCGCCCTGCGCTATCCCAAGCGCCTGCGCGCCGATGCCGATACGGCCGCCGTCAAGCGTCGACATGGCGACCTTGAAACCGTCGCCCGGCCTCCCGATGATGTTTTCTTTCGGGACCTTCATGTTCTGGAATACGATCTCCGCCGTCGATGAGCCGCAAATGCCCATCTTCTCTTCGATCTTGCCGTTTGAAAACCCTTCGAAAGCCCTCTCGACGATGAAAGCGGAGATGCCTCTCGTCTTCTTTGACTTGTCCGTCATCCCGAAGATGACGAATGTGTCGGCAACACCGCCGTTCGTGATGAATATCTTCGACCCGTTGATGAGCCAATGGTCGCCCATATCCACCGCACGCGTCTGCTGCCCCGCCGCATCGGATCCGGCGTTGGGCTCCGTCAGCCCGAAAGCCCCGAGCTTGCGGCCGGAGCAAAGATCCGGCAGGTATTTCGCCTTCTGCTCATCCGTGCCGTAATTGAAGATCGGCCATGCGCAAAGCGATGTATGCGCAGAGCATATAACGCCTGTCGTCCCGCAGACCCGCGACAATTCCTCTACCGTGATCGTGTACGACATATTGTCGCCGCCCGCCCCCTCATACTCCTTCGGGAACGGGACGCCGAGCAGCCCGTACCGCGCCATTTTGGGGACGGTTTCCGTCGGGAAACGGTGCTCTTTGTCGATATCGGCGGCGATTGGCTCGACCTCCGAGACAGCGAACTCCCGCACCATCTTCCTGACAAATTCCTGTTCCTTTGTCAAACTAAAATCCATATTTATACCTCCTGCCGGGTCTTAAAAACCCCATACGTCCAACCTTATAATTAAACAATAAGTCTTAAGTATTTGCAAGCAATTACGCCCAAAAATTATACAAAACGGGGCAGCCCACTCCCAAAGGCCGCCCCCGTTTCACGGTAATGTTGAGTTATTCGTTTTTAATGGCTCAGGCGCGTTCTTCGCCGAGTTCCTCTTCCTTGTACTCTTTCCTGCTGAATGCCGCAAGGATGATGGCCGCAGCCGTTATGACTATGTGCCAGACCGTCCATTTGTCGATGAGTATCATCGGAAGGCTCATGTTCTCGGTCAGCACGAACAGTATGATCGACATTATTGTTGCCAGGATCGTTATCGTGCGGAGCCCGAGGTGCTTGTTGACGCTTACGTCATAGTCCGGGTCGTCCTCATGCTCGTCCCTGCGTTTCACGAAGTAGGTCGCGAACAGGGCGATCATTATGAGGCCTGTTACTATTGTCAGGATGAGGTTGAGCAGTGCCCAGGCCGCGAAGTCCTGCAAAGGCTCCGGCGTGTCCTCGATCGCAAGCGTGCTTTCAAGTGGCGTTTCCTCGTCGTTGATGAAGGTTGTCACCGGTGCGGGCGCTGCCGGGGCCGGGGCGATTGCCGGGGCCGGGGCGATTGCCGGAGCCGGGGCGGGACCGGGGACGCCTGCGGGCGCAGCCACGCCGCCGCCTGCGAACACTGCCACGCCGCCGCCGGTTGGGCCGCCGCCAGTCGGGCCGCCACCTGTCGGGCCGCCGCCTGTCGGGCCGCCGCCGATTTCTTCATTGAACCCGCCGGGTCCTGTGACGACATTGATGACGCCGGGTACGATTGTTATGACATAGTTGCCGTAGATCCCGTCTTCGGGAAGGCCGCCAAGCCCAAGCTCGATCGGGTGCGTGGAGCCGGCAAGCGCTTCTTCGGTATAAGTCGTCGTGTAGTCGAAGGTAAGCCCGTCGAGTACATCAGCCGCGTCCTCGCCTTCCACAAGTCCGTCTGCATTGATATGGAACACGGCCGGGACCGGGTCTCCCTCGGTCAGCGTCATATTGCCGACAGTTATCGTCATCGGCGCCGGCGTGACCGTCAGCAGCCCTTCTTTGTATTCGATGATGTAGTTGGAGGACGCGTCCCCTCCGACTGAGTACACGATGGCCGCGTCGCTTGCGATATTCTTTTTGCTGCCGACATTCTTCTGCTCGCCTTCAACGTTGACGCTTATGATGATGTCGCCGAATACCAGCCCTTCGCTTTCATGGCCGCTGTTCATCAGGACTGTCCCGTCATAGGGCTTGCTGTCGCTCTTCGCGGTGATGATGACGCTTCTTGGGGTTATTGTCAGGTCAGCCGAAAGCGTGATGCTCTCGTCGTCGCCGAATACGACGCCTTCTTTGACCGTATAGCTGACGGTGAACGCGTAGGGCGAGCCATTAACGGTCTCGCCGGCCTCGCGGCCCGTGACGCTTACGGCCACATCGCCGGCTTTAAGGCCCTGCGCCTCAAGCTGTCCGTCCACGATCGCCTGGATGTCGGACTGGACTGACTTGGGATCAGCGTCCCCGTATACTTTTTCGTAGCCTTTCATGGCGTCTGCTGTGAGCTCCACGCTGATGCCGGCGCCGATGACCGTCAGCTTCCCGGTGATGTATGTAATGTTGTAATTGTCTTCCATGCCGCCGTTAACGCTTGTGAACACCGCGTTTTCCTCGCTGATCGTATTATCGACAGAACCGATCTTTACTATGCTGCCCGTCGCGACTACGCCTTCATATGTATCGCCGCTGACAAGGCCGGTGATTTTGGTCGCCGGGTTTGTATGCTCTGTTCCGTCAAAGACAAATGTATTGCTTGCGCTTTCGATCGTCAGGGGCGCCTTCGTGATAGTCAGGGTTGCCGTCACGTTCGCTATCAGGGTATAAGTATTACCGGAATATTTGACTGCAAGTTTGTAAGCATAATCGCCTGTACGCTCGCCTTCTGCGCGGCCCGTCACGGTCACTGTGAACGCGTTCGTATCGGCATCCGGGTAGAGGCCCTCGATCTGTGCGCGTACCGCCGCCTGGATGATCGCCTCTACGTCCGGGAGCGCAGGATCTTCTGTCCCGTAGACCTTTGTGAAGATCTCGTTGTCCGCCGCGCCCAGGTGAAGGCTGATATCGATGATTTCTTTTGGCGCCTTGAAATACGCGGTGTACACGACATCCCTTACAAGCCGCTCGTCCGTGTTGTCATTCGGGTCTGTCTGCATCGTGTTGGCGTCCACTGTCCAGTAGTCGATTTCGTAGCCCGGCGCTGCAACCGGGACCGCGATGCCGGCCTCGTTCCACTGCGTCAGCCGCGCAAACGGCCCGAAGCTGATCTCGGTGGCCATCGCGTCGCCGAAGAACCCGCCTACCGCAACGAATCTGACGGTGGGCCTCACGACCGTGATGTCATCCCCGGAGGCTGTAAAGACCGCTTTGTTGCCCGTGACCGTGAAACGTTCGCCCGGCGGTACAGCCTGCGGCTTGACTTGGCCTGTGCTGCTGTGCCACATATTCACTATGATGCCGTACTCGATGAAGACCGTGGCCGCCGCGGCCAGATTGGTATTGTGGTTTTCGTGGTAGTAAGTGATGCTGTAAGTCTCCCCGTCCAGGATCGCCGTGTAGGAGAATTCAAACTTGTTCTTGCTGTTTTCGTACACAGCCTTGAAAGTGATGACCCCTCCATTTGCGTCCGCCGGATCGACCGTGTACTCGTCGCCGGGATAGTAAACAGCGCCGTTCAGCACCCAGTACGCAAGATCGAGGTTCCCGCTGATCGTATCGGAATAACGCACAGCCGCTGTTTCACCTTCAAGGTAACGGTTTGAGTCAACGGGCAGCAGGCTGCTTGCCGTGCGCTTGACGCCCGGGCTGTAGTCATACTTGATCGTGAAGACCTCAGCCTTCTCAGCCGCCTTAACCTCTGTCTGGTCTTCAGGCACGGACAGGACAGTAAGCCCGCCCTGCCCGGCGCCTTCCGCCAAAGGATCTTCGGCCGCCGCGTTGCCGCCAGCGGGCGCTTTCAGGCCGTCTTCCGGATCTTCGTTCGCCGGATCTTCGTTCGCCGGATCTTCCGCCGGATCTTCCGCAGCCGGATCTTCCGAAGGATCTTCCGAAGGATCTTCCGCTGGATCTTCCGCCGCCGGATCTTCCGCAGCCGGATCTTCGTTTGCCGCCGTTTCTTCGGCGACTGCTTCTGTAGCGTCTTCTTCGTCGGCAAACGCATAATGGCTGGGTATCATATACCCACCCAAAAGCGACAACGAAAGCAACACAACAAGAAGCTTCATTAGAAATGTGTTCCTTACCTTTGTTTTAATAATAAACATCTTTTTCCCCCCTTGCCTTTTCAGCACTTCCTACCCCTAAGATCTGCTGAAAATCTATGATAAATACCCTGACGTAGTATAAGTACCCATTTCCCCGGGGTTTAAACATCTTTTTTGAAAATATTTTCCAGGACCGAAAGATGCCCGGGCGCACTAGAAAGGGCGGCCCCCGCTTGAAGGCCGCCCGTTTTTCCGAAAATATTTACGTTCTGTATTGGATCTGCTTGAATCTTATACGCTTTCTATGCCAAGCTCTTCCTTATCTTCACGCTTTTCCCTGGCCAGTACGGCGAGTGCCAGCGTTGCAGCAGCTATCGCGATATGTCCGCCTGTCCAGCTATCTGTCATGACCATCGGCAGGCTTGTGTCGGAGGTCATTGCGAAGAGTGCGATGGCAGCCAGCGCCGTGACGATCGTCGCAAGGCGGAACCAGAGGCGCTTCTTTGAATTGCCGCTTTGGTCCAGTCTGTCTTCATATTCGTCCTGGCCTTCCATTTTCATGGCCCTGCGCTTGCGGTACTGCACGATGAACGGTACTGCCATGATAAGTCCTGTGACTATCGTAAGGATCAGGTTGAGCAGCGCCCAGACCGAGAAGCTGGAGAGCGGCACAAGTCCTTCCCAGAGTTTGTTGAACCATCCAAGAGGCGTTTCGTCATCGCCGATGGCCATTCCATACGGCCCTGTGACATTCAGGAGGCCTGAATTGGCTGTAATAATGTAGTTTCCGTGGATATCGCCTTCCGAAAGGCCGCTGACCTCGAGCTTTATGAAGAACGTTGAGCCTGCGGGCGCATCCGGCGTGTAGTCTGTCTTGCAGTTGAGCGAAAGGCCTTTCAGAACATCGACCTCTTTCTCGTTATTCACGAGCCCGTCCGCGCTCACCTTGAAATTCGTCGGTATCGGCGCGCCATGCATTATCTCTATATTGCCTACTGCGAGCAGCATCGGCGTCGGCGTGACTGTCAGGATGCCTTCCTCGGTGGCCACGGCATACTCATCGGTCACGTCCTCGCCTTCACGGGTTATTGCGTATTCGCCTATCACGTTTTTCTCTGTTCCGACTTTATTTATTACGCTTTCCTCTGTCATTGAAACTTCAATGGTATCGCCGGCCTTCAGCTTGCCTTCCGTTATCGCATACATCTCTTCTGTAAGCGGAATCCCGTCATAAACCTTCTCGGCGTCGCCCGCTTTGATCGTGATCGTGGTGATTTCCTCTTCCTCGGTTTCAGAGGCCGGGGGGGCAATTTCCGCGAACTGCGCTACGAATGTATAGTTCTTTTTTATCGTCTTGGGGAACTTCTTGTCCCAGCCGGTGAAATAGTACCCTTCTGCCGCGATGGGCTCGGGAACAGTCACAGCCTCGGCAAACGCTGTGCCGTCTTTGATCCTGCCAAATACTGTCCCGGCTTCATCTTTGAATCCGCCGCCGATCTCAGCCGTGAATGTGACTTTCCAGCGCAGGGTTTTCCATATGGCATAAACCGTTTCATTCCAGTACATCTTTTTGAATAATGAGTCCGCTGCGTACACGCCTTCATCGCCCGGGGCGGCTTCCGGATCCTCGGACCAGCCGACGAACACTTTGCTGCCGTTCATGAACAGGTCCTCGCCGCCAAGCACAGGCTCCTCGTCTTTCTTTACATACCAGTTGTGCGTGTCGCCGCTCGTATCGTTGGCTTCCTGTGTAAGGATCACATAGTCAGCCGGATCGCCGTACAGGGCGAAGAATACCGTATTGCCTTTTACTTCATACTTCATGCCGTCATAATATACGTTTTCGTCGCCTTCAACTGTCCAGCCGACAAATATCATGTCTTCTTTTTCCAGCTCACTGCCGTCCTTGATGCGCGTATTGGCCTTTGCACCCTGTCCGTATACGCCGTGGTCAACAGGCGCATCACCTTCGCCGCCGTTTGCGTCATAAGTAACCGTGTACTTGTTTGGCTGCGTGACCGGGTATTCCTCGTGATCGTCGGGCTGTATGGTCAGCTGATCTTCCTGGTCGTTTGACGCAAATACATATTGGGCCGGTATTATATACCCTCCCAAAAGCGCCAGCGAAACAAGCACGACAAGCAGTCTGGCAAGCAATGCGGTTTTACTCTTTTTTCCGTCTTTAAACATCTTTTTTCCATCTTGAAACATCGTTCTTCCTCCCCGTTTCTTCTCAGCTTTTCACACACTACGAATTGCTGAAACTTTATTGATCTGGTATCTTTACACCTTATATGTACCCACTATATCCACATTTAAACATATTGTTTACTAAATCTATCTACTTTGAATTTTCCCCCTGTGGACCGCCCCCGTCCCCCAAAGATAAACAGACGGCCCCTCACGGAGCCGTCTCTGTAAAACACACCTCTCAGCTTATTTTGCTTCTATGCTTCGTCGGTCCCAACCTTACCTTTGCGCCCGACTACGATTAGTATGAAAACGCCTATGACGACAACAATGACGATCCATACCCACCAGGGCATGCCGCCGGATTTTGCTCCGGCATCATCAACGTCGCCACCGGCGAGAGGTGTCTCCTCGTCAGCGATCAATACATCTTTGGCCGCGGCCTCATCCTCCGTCGCATCTATCGGGGGGGCCACAACATCGCTTCCCTGATCGCCCTGATCAGCTGTTGGCGTATCTTCCGGCGGGATCGCTGCATCATCACCCGTGCCTCCGCCTGCGCCGCCTGCGCCATCACCTGCGCCTGCACCGCCAGCACCGCCGCCAGCACCGCCTGCGCCTGCACCACCGCCGCCGCCTGCGCCTGCACCACCGCCGCCTGCACCTGCACCTCCTGCGCCGCCGCCGGCAGCTATCGAGGCCGTGAAGTAATTGACTACGGTAGTGATATATGTCGGGTCGCCGACAGTAGTCATAAAGCTGCTCCAGCCCTTGACCTTCTCTATCCCGCGGCAGACCGCCGTTGCGCTGTAATTGCTTCCGTCAAGGCCCGGGCGGCCGGAACCCAAACCCGGACGGCCGTTTTCATCGGCCCTCACAAATTTGATGCCGCCGGTCTTCACCATGTCTTCCCAGTTCTTGGCCGTCGGCGCCCAGCTGGCCTTGTCCGCAAGCCTGATCTTGCCTGCCGCGTCCTTTGTCTCAATGGTATTTTGGCTAGGGTCGAGCTTTACCGTCATTGCCTCGGCTATGAAGGCGTCAAGGGATTTGTACAGTATATCAACGTCGTTTCTGACGAAATCTTTTATGGTAACATCAACAACGCGTATCACATCGATCTTATGCGTCCAGCCTGTCGGGTCAAGATATATCTGGGACCTTATTTCCGGCGGTATCTGCCCCGTGTCCACAAGCTCGTCCAGCCAGCCCTCAAACTGGGCCTCGGTGAACACCCCGTCGACTTTGAACTGGTACTGGCTGTACTGCGGAGATGAAGCGTCTGCCGGCGCCGGCTGAAACGCTATGCCCACAAGAAGCCCTGTTATAAGCAGTGACAGCAGGCTGCCCTTTCCGGGCCTTTTGCTTCCTGCCCGCTTTTGCCGTACGGCAGCAGAGCCGCCCGCGCCGCCTACGCCTGCCTCAGCGCAGGCGCTGCGCTTGCGCGAACGCATATAAAGGACCAGCAGTATGATGCCTGCCAGCGCCGCGGCCATCGCCGCTAAAGGTATCTGTATGACCATCGCGTCGCCTGTCTTGGGGACGCCCACGCCCTTGTACACCACTATCTCGATCGCTCCCAAGGGCGTCACGCTGAAAGAGGCTTTCGGCTCTTCTTTGGGCGGCACGCCGAGATTGCGCGTGATGACCGCGTCCTGGTCCCTTGCAAGCCCGTCGCTTGAACTGAGCCTCCCGGCCACATTTGCCGAACCTATGATGTCATCTTTTGCCATGCTGGCGAGCGGCTTGTTTGCTTTGACCACAAGTGTTATGGGCATACCTGTGAAAACAGGCTCGCCTGACTCTTCATCCACCGGTATATTCAAATCCGTCCAGTCATCTGTGCATGAGCTGCCGTCCGTTTTCAAAAAGTCGATCATGTTGACGTTCGACTTGTCGGTATTTGCCAGAAGCATCGCACGGTCCAGCTTGCCGTCGCCGTCCCTGTACTCACCGTTGATAGAGGCGCTCTGATAGTTCTTGCTCGTGAAATTCGGGGCGACCACGCCAAAGTCAAACTTCAGCGCCGTGACAAAATCATCGCCTGAAAGCCCGAAAGTATGCGCACCCGAAGAGCCATAGACAAATATCTGCCAGGATTCCGATGCCAAGGGGCTCTCCGGCCAGGCGATCCACGATGGATCGTCGTTTATCTTATAAAATATCCTGTACGCCGCATCCGGGTCTGTCACGCCCTGCGGGCCTAAGATGCCGTATACAATGGGCGTCCAGATCTCATCGAGCCTTATCTTGCCCTGGGCCACGCCTTCGAGCGGGTCTTCGACAACAAAGCTGTCAAGGGCCTCGCTTGACACTGAACGGAAATCGATTTCGTAGATATATTGCTCGACGCCGACATTCTCTACGGCCACGCCCTCGCTTATCTCATCCAAAGCCGGCTGTGCGGAAGAACTGTACGCCGCGCTAGTACGCCTGATCGTATCCTTGTCGACCTCGACGCTGAACGCTTCGAATATATTATAGACCGTCACCCGGCCGTTATCGCCGGCCACAACAGGCCCGCTGAAATAGACGCCGTCCTCATCGGTCTCAACGCTGCCGTTCCCGATCGGGGAAAACGTGATGCAATCAAGGCTGTAGCCCGGCGGGAACCCCCCGCCCGAGACGCCCTCTTCAAATACCTGATAGGTCGCCTCGCTTGGGATCTTTGAAAACTCGACCCACTGACCGCCCCTGAGCCGGAAGACCGGGTAGCCTTCATATCCTGACAGGAGCTCAGGATCCGCCATATCATACATCTGGTACATGATGCCGCCAAAAATATCAGCGTCTTCCGAAGCGGGCTCAGTACTTACATTGAATTGAATATTGATATCAAATGCCTGCGGTCCCCCGGCCTCAAACCCGGAAACTCTCTTTTCAACGATAAGCCTGCCCTTACCGACATTTTCGATCCTGTATACCTGGGCGGACTCTTCGCCGTCATCACCTATGATCGTATACTGCAGATCCGGTAATTCCACGTACCCCTTGGGGAGTTTGACTGCCGTGCAGTATGTGACCTGCCCGTAAGATATGTCGAAGCACCACGGGCCTGCCGGAATATAGTCCCCCGGCTCTCCGGGAAGCTCCGTCTCTACAAGTTTATAGCTGCCTTTCCCAAGCGGGCCAAACGGCAATGGGCCCGTGAGCACAAAACCATCCTCGCCGCTTTCGCCTTCACCCACCTGTGTCCAGACGCCCCCCACAAGTTTGTACAGTATGAACTTCGCGCCTTTGAGCGGGACAGGCACATAGCTGTCATCCGTCTTCCAAAGATCCAGCGTCCTGGCAAACGGCTTGACAGCAGGCACTTCGAATTCTGCGAAATATGGGTCGGGGCCCGACCACCGTTCCTGGTTCCCATCCTCGTCAACTATTTCAATATAGTAGGAAAGTGTTGTCTTCTTATTGGTTTTGTAAATGACCCCATCGTCAAATTTCCCCGCGCCGAAGCTGTCCGTATCAAGCTTTATCCGGTAAGAATACTCATAAACAAACCAATCGACGTCATCAGCCTTCTTTATGACAGGCTCGCTGTTGATAAGATCCCACATAAGGGTCCCGTCGGCAAACCCGGTATCATTATACCTTTCAGATACAAGCTGCTCGGCGCCGATATAGCTAATATCCTGCCCCATCGGGTCGGTGACCATCCATGCCCTCGTATTGATCCTTTGCAATACATTTTCAAAAGCGATCAGCAAGGACACCAGGCTGTCTGACTTGAAATAATTCTCGTTGGGGTCGGTGACCAGATCCTTAAGAAATGATTCAGTATCAGCGTTGACGCCAGCCCCGCAACCAACAGCGAAAACTTGTACATTCCGGTCCTTTACCTGCTGTGCGGCACGCTTTGCTTCGTATTCCGCCCTGAGGTTGCCTTTGATCTCCCCTGCGGGATATCCACGGTCTGTCCCGTTTGAGTTGCCGTAATACGCTATATATCTTGGATCGGCCGGCATCTGGAAGTTGTCCAGGAACAATCCGCTGCCGCCTGTGCTGGTCAAATCATGCGGGTCGTCTATATTGTCATCCTCATACCACAAATTATTGTATGTGTTGTTTGCAGCCGGATAAGGGTATAGATGCGGGTTGGGCGACACGACAAAGCAAGGCGCGCCGTCAGAGAACAGGAACACATATTTATCATTTACAAATGCCAGATCCCCGTCAGCCGCTTTATTATCCAATAAATCGACATGGTTTCGTGCAAGCAGAAGGCCTGCTTCTACATTCGTGCCGCTCGAGGAGGGGTTTGTGCCGGACGTCACGCCTATATTATTGTTGTTGTTTGCCCAGTTCCGCGCCCAGGAATCGAAAGACCCCGGACCATTTGCGTCCTGGTAGTCCTTGGCGAATTGCCAGGCGTCTATCCAGATCACATCCGGCTCAAGGGTCTTCGCCCTTGCGTATTGATCAAAGACGACAATAGACAACCAGCGCGCCGCCTCAGGGCCGCCTGATTCAGCATATGCCACAAGGAATTGCTGGACAGCCGCGCGAAGGGCTGTGAGGCGCGAGATCGCAGAGCCTGTAGGATTGGAATTTGCGGTAAGCGACCAATTCATCGAAGCCGAGACATCCAGCACCAGCGTGACAGCCGTGTCACGTGGCCTTTGAACAGCTTTCCTCTTGGACCAGACCTCAAGATCAATAATGAACTCGTCTTCGGTATCCGTCCCACGGATGGATTTGTTTATCATCAGTTCCGTATCGTCGCCCGGCTCAGGCCCGCTATATGGGTCAGTGTCATTTCCCGGCATACTGTACTCCGCCAAAGGATCATCCACATCGCCATCGTAATATGTCCAGCCGCCTTCTTTGACGATCTGCTGACTGCTGTCCCCTATCGGGGCGGGTTCTGTGCCGTCCGGGTCAACATCCGCAAACAGCATTGTCGGCAGTAACAACAGCACGACAGCGGCGCTTAGCAACACCGCAACCAGCCTTTTCAGTTTACCCTTAATCATTTTCCTAACCCTCCAGCCCAATAAACCAAGCTATGGGAGAAGCGCCCATTAAATGCTTCTCCAAAAAACCCAACTAGAATAAAAATGGCAACTAGAATCAATAAACAGCAGAATCGCACCCTACTCAAAAAACTATTTCATCGCACACTACCTACCCTGTTACCGGAAGCCATCATGCTATAAGCTGACCAAACAGCAAAACGCTTCCTTCGAAAACACACCCTATATTTGAGGTCATTATACTACTTTTTGGCGATTGCAAGTAAAAAGATTTCCGTTTTTGAAGAAATTTCGAAGGTTTTTTGTAAAAATCCGGTGTTTTTCGCCCTAAAAACTATAGGGCGGCTCATTAAACCACCCTACTATCATCAATTACCGACTCTTATTTGCGCTGCTCGCGAGCCCTTTGGAACTCTACAGATCCGGAAGCTTTTGCGTCTGCTGCTCCATGCCCAGGTTTTTCAAGGCCGATTCCAATGTGTCGATGCAGGCGCGCCAATATGCCTTAAAAGACATAGTCATGATGATATTCTCAACCTTGGAAAGATCGATGACAGACATCGTAACAATGTTGATGTACAAGTAAGTGCCGACAGCGCGCGTGAACAAATAAATGGGATTGAACCCGCCGCAATTGATCGTTATCACTTCTTCCTTGGATCCGGTGAGCAGCTTGCCCGATTTCATTCTCTGGACACTTATGTGGACGCCAAGCTTTCGCCTCTTCGCCTCCTGCCTTACGGCATTGAGGATTTTTTCTTCCTGCTCTGCCTGGTACTCAAACAAGTACTCCTTGCTGCTTACTACATCACCCGTCTCAATCCTTTCCAAAAGATCACCCCTTCCATTAGCTGCATTGAGTATACAGGGCCTTAGCTTCGTATTAATACATTCGTATAATACATATGAACAAAATAAAAATCAATCCCCAAAAGACACAACGGGGACGGCGGACACAACGGGGACGGCAGACTGCACAACGGGGACGGTTCTTTTTGTGTTCTTCCCCGACATTACCGCTGTGTTCGTGGCAGCGCCTGCCCCGCGACACGGGGGCGACAGGCTGTGTGAAAACTGGTTTGTCTGCAGACGCAAATAAACCGACTTCTTTTTACTTGATGAAGACAGAAGCGGTATCGCTGAGAGAAGAAGGGTTGCCGGGGGAAGAGGATTCATTGGAAGAAGGTGAGACCGCCGATGGCTGCATCAAGGTGAGTGCTGTGTGAACGGCGGCCTCGACCGTCACCCTGGCCGGGCTGACGGCTGAATTTTGTATCGCTACAGTGCGATGATTTCTTCCTCAGTCAAACCGGTTGCTTGCGTAATAACAGCTACCGAAACTCCTTGCGATTTCAAATTGCGCGCAATATCCTGCTTTTCACTATACCTGCCTTGCGCCTTGCCGATTTCGATGCCACGTATTTCACCGCTTCGCTCCGCAGTAATCCTGTCAAGGATTTCTATCTCCCGCGCCTCCGCGCACCTGCGCTCATCCGGATCCAAGCTCATCTTCCGCAGCGTCTCTATAACATCCTTCATCGCTTCGTTGTTCTCCGCAAGCGTTTCCATCTCCTCTTCCTTCCTTGACTTCAACAGCATCATCCATTCCCATAGCTTTGTGCCGTCATTCGACTCCGGCAGCTTTTTTAGTTCCAGCGTGTTTATTTCCTGTGCGTCCGTCAACAAAGTCCTGTTCTTTGGATTATACCACCAGAAACGATTGAAATAATCATCATTTTCCCTGATAAATATGTCATCAGTGATTATTACAGATATCGTTTTATGCAGGTCAAGGTAGTTCTGCCCACGCCCGATCTGCCCCGAAAATACACGATCATTATAATAGGCGATCCGCTTCGTGATCCCAATACCAATGATTGTCAGCAAAACCAAACTTACCGATTGCCAGCAAAACAAAACCAAATCCGTCAGTAAAACAAAACCTAAAACCGTCACTAAAACCAAATTAAAGTCGGCACACCATTTAACAAAAAAAGGAGGCACTATCATGGAACTTGTAGAGAAATTGGATGCTATCGAGGCATGCAAGCAATTGCGGGCGCGTTATTTCCGGCTGATTGACACAAAGAAATTTGATGAGCTTTACGAGGTCTTCACGGAAGACGCCAGTTTTGATTCAACCGAAGCGCCGCCCAGCGAGGACGGCGGGAAAGTGGACGGCATGGGCGAAGCGGAGGTCTGGCATGGCGTTGACATGATCGTCGACAAGATCCGTTCATCCATCATCCCCGAGATGATATGCTCACACATGGGGCACACCTGCGAACTGAAGGTGACGTCCGATACGACCGCAGAGGGGATCCACCCCTTCCACGACAGGATACTCATCCCCGGCGCGGTAACCATGCATGGGTATGCGTATTATTACGACACATATGAGAAGGTAGAAGGCGAGTGGAAGATCAAATCGACAAAAATCCACTGGCTGAGGCTGATCACATCCGAATAAGGAGGTAGAAAATGAGCTTTGAAATGATGCTTTCCCCGCTGAAAATCGGCGGGATGACCCTGAGCAACCGCCTGATAATGCCGCCGATGGGCTCAAACCTTGCAGCGGATGACGGCAGCGTCAACGACCGCTACTACAGCTATATGGTAGAGCGCGCAAAAGGCGGCTTTGGCATGGTGATGATGGAGGTGAGTAGCGTTGACGAGATGGGCTATTGTATCCTGCGCGAACCCGCATTGTGGGACGACAAATTCCTGCCCGGCCTCACAAGGCTGGCAGAAGGCGTACACAAATACGGGGCAAAGATCTGTACACAGCTGCACCACGCGGGCCGCGAGGCAATCACAGGACAACAGACCGTGGCCCCCTCGGCAATCAAGTCGATGACAGCAGCTTCTTCCATCGTGCCGACCAGCATGCCGCGCGAATTGACCAACGCTGAAGTGTGGGACCTCATAGAGAAATTTGGCGATGCAGCGCTGCGCGTGAAAAAAGCCGGGATTGACGCGGTCGAGGTACACGGCGCGCACCAATACCTGGTGGCGCAGTTCATCTCCCCTTATGCGAACAAGCGCACGGACGAATTTGGCGGATGCTTCGAGAACCGCATGCGCTTTGCCGTGGAAATCGTGAAGAACATCAGAAAAAAAGTTGGCGATGACTACCCGGTCCTGTTCCGCTTAAGCGGCGACGAGCGTGTGCTTGGCGGCCGCACGATACACCATTCCCAGCTTGTGGCACGGCATATGGAAAAGGCGGGTGTGGACGCCATTCACGTAAGCGTGGGCACGGCAGGCAGCGCGATCGCGATGGTAGCGCCCTCCTGCTACCCTGAAGGCCATCTCCTCGATGATGCAATGGCTATCAAACAGGCCGTTTCCGTGCCCGTGCTGGCGGTCGGGCGGCTGCATGAGCCGCATTTCATTGAAATGATTTTGCAGATGGGATGGGCGGACGGCATCTCAGTCGGCCGCCAGTCCATAGCGGATCCGTATTTTCCCGAGAAGATCGAAAACGGCAGGCTGGATGAGATCTGCCGCTGCCTGTCCTGCCAACAGGGCTGCATCGGGCGCCTGAACGACCCTGCTTACCTGGCCATCAATTGCCTCATGAATCCCTTCGTCAGCCGCGAGCACCTCTGGGAGATGAAGGCTGCCGAAAAGAAAAAGAAGGTCGTAGTTGTCGGCGGGGGCCCGGCAGGGCTTGAAGCCGCTTGGATGTCCGCAGCGCGCGGGCACGACGTAGTGCTATTTGAAAAGAGCGACCGTGTCGGCGGGCAGGCCATCCTGGCGGCGATACCGCCAACCAAGCAGCCATTTGTGACAGCGATCCAGTATTGGGAGACAATGTGCGCAAAGTACGGCGTGGACATCCGCCTGAAAACCGAAGGCACGGTCGGGGCTATCACAGAAGAGAAACCCGACACTGTGATCGTGGCCACCGGCGGCGAGCCTGCCTGCCCGGGCTTCAAAGGCATGGATAACGACATCGTGCTATCTTCCTGGGACGTCATGGCTGGCAAGTCAGCAGTCGGTTACAAGGCCCTCGTCATTGGCGGCGGCCTGGTAGGTTGCGAAACAGCCGACTACCTTGCCAACCAGGGTCACAGCGTGACGATCGTGGAAATGATGCCCACCCTGGCGGGTGATATGGCCCTGTGGGAGAACGTGGAGCTGCTGGGCCGCATCACATCGCAGTGCGACATCCGGACCGGCGCAAAGGTGCAGGAAATCCTTAAAGACGGAGTGACGCTGGAGCTGGAAGGCGGCGGGGAAATCGAGCTTGCCGGCTTCGACAGCGTCATCATGGCGTGTGGCTCAAAGCCATATAACCCGCTTGAAGGTAAACTGGACGCCTTCGGCGAAGTATACGTCATCGGCGACGCCACCGACGCGCGCAAAGTGATCGACGCAGTGTATGAGGGGGCGGAGCTCGCCCTTAAAATCTGACCTGTAAAACGAAGGGGCTGCCCCACACCACTCAACAATGGTTTGCTGGCAGCCCCTGCCCCACTTGTTTTCCTGCAAACCTTTTGTAAATATGATATAAGTATTGCGGTGCTGGTTTTACGGGGCGGCCCATTCAATGCCCGCCGAAGGCCAAACACGAGGGGACGCCGGCGGGCGGGAACTATCAATTATCATGTACAACAAGGTGGGGGAGAAGAAAAAACATGACTGGTGAAAACAACAAGACAAAAAGGATGCATATCGTAGAAACAGCAATCCGTCTGTTCCAGGAGAAGGGGTACAACAACGTCTCCGTTACAGACATCTGCAATGAAATGGGTATGACGCGCAGCTCTTTTTACTATTATTTTGAAACGAAGGACGAAGTCCTCGACAACTATTTCCTGAGGGCCGAGCTGAACGTCCAGGACCGCCTGCTCAGCATACTGGACGCCGGCCTGTACATGGATCAGTTCAAAGAAATATTCGGGACGTTCCTGCAGCAGATCCTGGAGGCCGGGCCGGAAATAATGGGGCAGATCTACAAGCAGAACCTGGAACACAATATCCGCCAGCTCGTGCCCCAGTACGTGGCAATGTGGGATGTCTACCTGCGCACTCTGCAAAAGGCGCAGGAGGCCGGGGAGATCAAGGAAGATGTCGCGGCCAGCGACCTGCTTACATCATACCTCTATGCGTCCGTGGGCATCTCGATGATCTGGTGCAACCAGAACGGCAGCTTTGACCTGGTGGAGGAACACTGGAGGATCCTTGGCGCGATCATGCCCGCGAAAGGAAAACGGTAAGCCCCCGGCGTCCCGACAATCCCCTCCCCCGGTCAAACCAGATTGAAGCGCACCGTGCCTTCCAGGGGGAGGTCAAGCGTCTCGTCGCCCCACGGCATCGTTACCCTCAATACGCCCGGGGCTGTCATTTTTGGTGACATCAGCGGGTCGTATACTTCACTGCCAAAGCCCCTGGCGCCCTCCGGCGGGTAGACGCGGACCAGGTGCCTGCCCAATTCTTTCTTTTCTATATCCAGGATGTTGATGTACCCGAAACAAAAAAACGTCTCGCCGTTCTCATCCATTTCGGCTAACCCGTCTTCCATATAGTCTTCCCATTCCCACAGTGTGCAGCAGGCAGGCAGCCCCTGGACCAGCAGGCTTTCATCATCCGAAAAACCATAGCTGGCCGCTTCCCCGTATTCGTAAGGCGATTCAAAGGCCGCTTCCAGCCTGTCCCCAACTATGCGGTACAAGGAAAACGCCTCTTCGCTCTGGCCTGAATAATACGAAAACAGCAAGTACGACCCTGAAGGCGACAAAAGCAGCGACCCGCCGCCATAGCCTGCCGACGGGTAGTCAACAGGAAGGCTTAACAGTGTCTCTCCATCCGAGACAACCGACAAGAAGATGCCGGCGCCGCTTTCATCGTTCAGGCGGACCTCTTTATTTTGGCCCAGGGCAACGCGTTTTTCCTCCATGAAAAAATCAACCGTTTCGTCGTTCATATTTCTGGTTAAACGGGTCTTCACCCAAAGATCCCAAATTTTATAGCGCTTGCGAGTGGGTTATCCATAACTTTCGCCAAAATCTTTTCAAGGTGCAATAGCGTACTGTATACCTCAAGATACGCTTTATAGCTACCATTATAAAATAACCAATATTTTTTGCATTCGCCGCCAAGGGTGCTGAAAAAATGATAGTCATCATATATAAAAGGAACTCTGTTGTTTCGTTTTTTCCCGGCAAAAACTTCGGCAAATTCTTCAAGGTCATTAACGCAAGGCACGTCATCGGGAACGAGCTGCGTACTTCTGTGAAAATCCTCTTCAATGAGATCGTAGAATTCTACAAGAAAGTCTTTGTAGTTAGTGAGCAACAATTCTTCTTTGATATAATATTTCTTTTTGCCATTCTTTTCCTTGATGTCAAAACAATCAAAAAAACCTGCTGAAAATTTATTTGTCCTACTCCCGTAAGTCTCGTATGGTTTAAAAACCAGAGGTATTGCAGCCATTATCCCTGCTCCCATTATTCGTCCTCCTTGCTCATCCCGTGTAGCGTAACTATCGCATCATACATTACTTTATTGTTCTCCGCAAACGCTTCCATCCATCTTCCCCTCCCCTTGGCTTCAAGACCATCAGCCATACCCATAATACGTGGCCGCCTCGGCCTTCAGGTTGTTTTCTTTCCACAGAAATGGCAAAACCAATAAATGGCTGTTATACTATATTTAGTTTGACTGTCATTTAAGAGGTTTGTTGTGAAAATGGGAACAATAGGGTATCGGACACATTATGGCGAGTGTTTTTGCGGCGATTCGGCAGAACTGCTGAAAACACTCGATGACAACAGCATCAACTTAATGATCACCAGCCCCCCATTTGCTTTACAGCGCCAGAAAACCTATGGCAACGAAAACCAGGATGATTATGTTGCCTGGCTTTGCTCGTTCGCAGAAATTGCTTACACTAAAATAAGGGATGACGGGAGTTTTGTAATCGACATTGGCGGCGCGTATGAGAAAGGCTCGCCATCATATAGCCTTTACCAATTCCGGGCATTGATCAAGCTTTGCGATGATGTTGGCTACAAACTGGCGCAGCCGTTTTACTGGCACAACCCGTCTGCCCTGCCTTCCCCGATCGAGTGGGTGAACAAGCGGAAACTGCGGGCGAAAACTTCTGTCAATACGGTCTGGTGGCTCTGCAAGGATCCCCTGCACTGCAAGGCAAACATCTCAAATGTCCTGGCCCCATATTCTTCGCGGATGCTGCACCTGATAGAAAAGCCCGAAGACTTTATCAAGGAAGAAGGCGCGGTCAGGCCTTCCGGGCATATCCTTGGCAAATCGTCATGGGGCAAGGACAATGGCGGGGCGATCCCCCCGAATCTTTTGCAGTTCGCGAACACTGAAAGCAATAGCCAATACCTGCGTTACTGCAAAGACTTGGGCGTGAAAGGCCACCCGGCGCGCTTCCCGGCTTCCTTGCCAGAGTTTTTCATCAAGCTTTTGACCGACAAGAACGACCTTGTCGTGGACATTTTTGCGGGTAGCAATACTACAGGACACAGCGCGGAAGAGCTTGGCCGGCGGTGGATCAGCTTTGAACTTGAAAAAGAATACGTGGCCGCCTCAGTCTTCCGCTTTTCACATTCACCCACAGCCGCAAGGGAATACTATAGCGCAATAGTGAATGGTTCTTTTGTAGATATTACCCAGATGGATTCCAGGCGTTACGGATAATAGTATCCGGGTCCACCGGGTTTTTCATTGATTTAACCTGAATAAATGTAGCTAAACCTGTGAGGCATACAATAAGAAGTCGTCGATCCGACCTTCCTGCATCTGTATAAAAGGTGTAGCCCTTTCTATCGTTGTATCCGTACACGCATATCCAAAGCGATCATCATAGATGACAGCGTCAAAGATATTCCCCATTAATGAACTCTCATGCTCTTTAGGAATAATGTTGAAACGTATTCTTCGACTAATAGAACCCTTTTCAGGCAAACTGCCCTCTTTCTCGAATTGCTGGATGAGATATTTTTTTGCTTTGTCAGCAGTGTCTATTTCATCGTTCAGAGTTTAGCAACATAGCCAAATCTTTTATTTGTTTTTTGCATAAAGCAGGCTTTGAAGTATATTTTGGCAACATTGCACTATATTTATCCAATACATATCGCTCATCATACTCATCGTTTTGCCCGACTTCATATAACGATATCAGCAATTGCGACAAAAAATCAGTATAGCTTTCACGCGATGGCTGCCCTCTGTCTTTTACCGCTTTCAGCGCACTTTCTCCATTAGGATGGGAAATAGAATAATAACAGTGCCTGCCTGTCCTCCTTGAATCAAACAGCCGATACTCATGCATTTTTGCCATAAAATTCGAAAGCGCCGATTTGCTGATGCCAGTATACTCTGAAAGCTCTTGATGGCTAAGCTCTGTACGTTCATCCAGAGCCAATAATACCGGCGCCACATGTGTATAAGACGAAATAATAGTATTTACCGAATCGTCTTTTTTATATGCAGTGCTTTCCTCAAAATTAATAATCACCTGGTTCATCGCATGACAATACCCAAGTAAAAAAATATTTTGTTGATCGATATTATTTCTTATTTCTAAAACATAATCTGTTCTGCGAAAAATTGTATTAATAACCTTTTGGAATAGTGACAATTCATCTGTTTTTATTTCTGATCTCGTTAAACCGACAACTGATTTCGCAAGAAAAGACATATATGTATTGAACGTTTTTTTCCATCGTTTTTCTGGATCAATAGTATCCTCAGCTTTTTCCACAAGAGCTATTCGTAAGCCCTGAACGAGACTACCCATTGTCTCTGCCGCTTCCAAACCCGCTTCAGCTTTCATGATTCCCCTCCTTGATAATATGAACTATATCTGAACTGTCTGCCAGCAGCCCACTTGATTATTTATTCGTTACTTGATACACCGCAATGATTGAGATTGACTGTTCATCAACAGTTCATTTTTTATAGATTACGCCAAATGCACCTATAAAGCAAGCGCTTTTTCTTTTCTGGTCTTTTTCATTTTTTTCATCAGACACAGGTTACTTTCGGTGACAATGAACCATCAGCGCATTCTTCAAAAAATACATTGAAGATATATCCCCGGCAATACTGGTCACAACTATTACAGCCATCGCTATGAAGCAAAGCCTCTTTGCATCGGTCAACAATAAAGTCTTCTGTATTACCCTCGGATCCGGTTATTGAAAATGTGCCTTCTATGCTATTGTTCGTTTCACTGGTAATCCTTTTGTCAATAGAAAACATGTTTTCATAGTTTTTATTGCTCACAGGGAATATCCCAATTCTTAATTGGTGTCCTCTTTTGATATAATCATCCTTTATGTCTTCTGCATAGTTCGGCAAATGGAGTATCGGCGACATGATAGGATATGATTCATTATCAAATCCATCAAGAATAACGAAGTTATTAAGAGATAAATATCCTGATCTTGAATAATGGCGATTGTAAAGCCCAAATGATCCGGATTGGCTTTCTTGTTCCTCCTTTGCAGCTATAGCCCCCGAAAGCGCTTCCATCGCTATGCATTTGTACAAAGGCAACACCCTAATCTTGTCTGATAGATACTCATTTAATGAGTCGTAACTTCTAAATGTGTCAGGTAGCGACGAACTAACTATGCCTGCGCATCTTATGTCTATTTCCCTTATAAGCGAATAAATCCTGTTCCTTATCTCTGACATGCTGAATCCTTTTCGGGAAATTGAATCAATCCAGCTCACTAATTCTTTTTTCAGGTTGCTAAAAACAGGTTTTTCTATAAAACGCATTATTGTATCTTTAAGTTCTTGATCCTGTATATGTTTTAAACTGGAATCATAAATGCGAAGAAGTCTATATGCAATTGCCATTATGCTAAATATTTGTTCTGGTTCATAGTGCTTTGAATTAAAACTGTTCAGTATTTCTTCTTTAAAATTCTTTAATAATTCTTCTGCTTCACTGATATCTGCCGCAACCTCGTCCAGTATTTCCACCAACTAGTACTCCTTCCGCATTTTGAGGGGCGGTCACGAGGGACCGCCCCCTTTTTAATCAATCCATTGCCGCCAGGCCTCCCCCCTAGCTCATCGCCAGGGTCTCGTCTTCCTCCTCCTCATCCTCATACTTCTTCCTGCTGAAGATCGCAAGGATGATCGTCGCAGCCACGATGATCACATGCCAGATAGTCCACTGGTCAAGCCACCCCATTGGCAGTGTCATATCCTCTGTCAATATGAACAGTATGATCGCGATGATTGTCGCTGCCACTGTTATCAGGCGCAGCCCGAGGTGCCTCTTGACTTTCTTGCCTTCCTCTTCTTCCCTGTCTTCCTCATCGTCCTCCTCCTTGCGCTTGAAGAAGAAGGTGACGATAAGCGCTATCATGATAAGCCCTGTCAGTATCGTCAGGATCAGGTTCAAAAGCGCCCACATCCCGAAGTCGGATTTTGGCTCCGGCTCGTCCTCGATCTTCTCCTCCGGGGGCTCCG
>Ga0082212_10001126_pt2 | contig 26129 bp, 21 predicted proteins | sample TergutNt197P3_FD_71548 | JGI IMG/M metagenome (GOLD analysis project Ga0082212, IMG submission 71548) | Neocapritermes taracua P3 segment gut microbial communities from Petit-Saut dam, French Guiana - Nt197 P3 | ecosystem: Host-associated > Arthropoda: Insects > Digestive system > Gut ...
TGTTTTTACCTGCGGTTATTAAATAGGTACGGTCTTTTCTTTCTACATGGCATACCTCCTTACCAATTTAACAGATCCCAAAGAAACAGGACGCCAAAGCCCCAGCTTTCAAGATCGTTCCAGGGGCCGTAGTCGTGGCGCTGGGCAAAGATTGTTGCTTTAAAATTATTATCCCGGTAAATGTAGGCAAAGCGGTAATATTGGACACCGATCTTGTTCGGTTTATCACTGGTTTCATCGGGATCAATGCTGAGGAGTTCCTTGGTGTTTCCTTTTTGGCTGTAGGAACCAATGCCTGCGCTTAGTCCGATTGTTTTGCCGGGAAAGTAGATTTCCGCAGCGCCGCCGTAGCTGTATTCCAGGAAGTGGGGGTAACCTATGCCGATTGCAGCATTTCCCAGAACGGCGACACTGAGGGCACGGCCGAGATCCAGTTCCAGGCCAAGCTGTACCGGGACACCAACGGAGAACGAGTTTGCCTGCCAGCCCTGTAAGTAGAAACCATAAAATAACGGTATGTGCCAATCAATGCCGGAAGACTTCTTTTTATTATCGGAAGAGGAACTGGAGGAAGAAGAACTGCCCGATGAACTTGAAGATGACGAACTGCTTGATGATGAAGAAGAACTACTTGATGAGGAACTTGTGGAAGACGTACTACTAACATTGCCATAGACTGAGTCTGAACCGAGCGAGCCTTGTAATCTGAACACGTTGGGGTTGGAACCCTGCCCAGCAGTATTGCCGCTGATCGTGCCGCCGGTCTGGTCGAACCTGCTGCCGCCGGATGCTACAAATACACCGCCGCCTGCAAAAGCAGCGCTGTTACCGGTAATGGAGCCGCCGGTCTGGTCGAACCTGCCGCCGGATGCTACAAATACACCGCCGCCTGCAAAAGCAGCGCTGTTACCGGTAATGGAGCCGCCGGACATGGTAAAACGCCCACCTTCAACAATATATACACCGCCGCCATTACCTTGAGTTTTGTTATCCTTGATCGTACCATTCCGCATGGTTACAATGCCCTTAGGCTCTACAGTTATGCCCCAATTCTGATTGTCCCGTACTTCGCCGCTGTCGATAATACAGGTTGCGTCTTTGACAAATATCCCAGCGTCTTTATTACCCCGTACCACAGCGCCTTGTCCCAAAGTTACACTTGCGCCATCATAAATTAATAAACCATAACCGTATTCACCTTCTCCGCCGGAAATCTCGATGTGCTCAAGACGGATTTTTGTGTCTTTACCAACGTTTCTTACAGTAATTGCCCCTGAGCCTTTGGCAGAAAGGACAGCACGATCGGCGCCGGTTGCTCCCGGTTTGCCGGTGATAAGCAGTTCTCCTTCAGAGACAAAACCGAAAACGGAATCATCTATTTGTGGAAGATACGACCAATTTTCTTTGGTAAGCGTACCGATTACTGTTATCTTGTGTATGTCTTTATTAAGCGCTCTGACCAATGCCAAACCGAAGTCTTTTACCGGCTTTGCTTCGCTTAGTCCGTCGTTATTGTCATTGCCTCGTGCGCTTACATAAATGCTCTGTTGGGCAAACACCCCGGCGCATACAACGCAGACCAAAAGCAGGGTTAATGCGGTTTTCTTCATTCTCATCCTCCTAAATTGTAAATAAATGTGTACGATATTAATTACACATATCTTATTAACCAAATGAGGTAATTTTGTTACCATTATTTATCCTTTTTACCTGGATCTACACTAATCATAAAACCAAGTGAACCACCAGCACCAGAAAAATCCATATTCAAAAAAGTATATGTATTTCGGTTACTGTCTTCTGCACGAACGTCATACCGAATACGATAAAGCTCATCAGTTATAAAACCATTATCTGGTAATACTTGATCGCTCCATATTTCTTCCCACTTATTTTCTCCGGTAGGACGTAAATAAATATGAACAATAGGAACTGTTAATTTATTCATGACAATAAGTTGCGGAAAATCATCAAATATTGCATCCCACCGTGATTCAAGGTGATCCGGAATTTTAACATTAGGCACTGACAATTTATTTCCCTTAAACGCTTTATTGTCGATTACAGTAACGCTTGAAGGTATATTAATGCTAGTCAGTTTGTTGTATGCAAACGCGTTTTCTCCAATACTGGTAACAGTTGAGGGAATGGTAACACTTTCCAAACCTTTATTTAAAAATGCAAAAGCATGGATACTAATTACCGGTAAGTTATTTATAAATTCAGGTATTTCCACTGCCTTGCTGGTTCCTTTATAACGGGTTATTTCAATACCTTTATTATTTCCACTCCCTTTTACTAAATATTGAAACCCATCACTTGTCGTTGGATATGTTAAACAACCAATACAAAGAACACAAATTATTGCAATTAACATATTTTTTTCATCTTCATCATCATCCTCCTAAAATGTAAACATTCGCGTACGATGCTCGCCGGCATATTGTCTACCACACCACACTACTTAGCATGGCGTGGTATGATTCATTATTTTTTTAAACCCTTTTTTATCACAGCATTTATTCCATCAATAACCGAGGCAACTGGAACCTGTTCTCTGGTAAAAACACTAGAACCATATACCGGTACTGTCATATAATCAGCAAGATTTCCAAAGGAAACTGATAGTTGATTTCCTCTTGGGCCGCCTGTAATAAAGTAATATTGACCAGGTTCAAAATCAAATCTTCCACCAGTTTTTCCTTCAGAATAACCTCCAGCAGTTGATTCTCCATAATAAAGCGAAAGACTATGGGATCCTGGTTGTAAAATAATGAAAGCATTATTCACTATACTGGTCGCAGGAGCATTTGCCATACCAAAATTATCCCTTGCTTTTTCTCCATCTATGTGGGTGATAAATAAATCCTTATCAGCAAGATTGATTAAAACGCATTGTTCTTCAATGGGTTTAGAAGGATCATATTCACCTTTATACCCGGAGAAATATTTACCTTGTGCAACTCCTTCTTGATTGAATGTTGCACATCCGGCCAGTAATACAGTAATGAGTACTGTAACCAGCAAAAATACATTCTTCTTCATCTTCATTCTCCTAAAATGTAAATGTCTGCGTACCATGCTCGCCAGCATTTATAACAAACCCACACAGGCTGTTATTACAAAAAAATGAGAAAAACAAACTAATGGAGGGCAAAAAGAGAATTTATAAGCTATTGGATTGTTGACACGGTTATTTAAACGATGATTATAATTGTCTGTTGTCTGTTGTCTGTTGTCTGTTGTCTGTTGTCTGTTGTCTGTTGTCTGTTGTCTGGAGGACTCACAAAAAATGCTTTCAGCATTTTTTGTGTCGGAGAATTATTATTAGAAACAATGGCACCCCTGTTGCAGGCTGTTTTTTGCCTCATGGTAGTAACACTATACCGAAACAAAAGGTAATGTCAATAGGGAATTAACCGGGCTGAACACATCTATCTTCACATACTGGTAGGGGGATGAACGCCCATTCAGGCCGGTTGGTCGTGGCTGCCGATTACGCACGTTTTGACGTGGCTGCGGTCGTAGCACGCCAAATGGCCTTCATGGTCAACCATCCCCCTACCAGTGTGGCAACAGTAGTTTCGATGTGTTCAGCCCAGTCATTTGCATACCATTGTTCGGTTAGTTGGCAATAGGCGGGGTGAACGCATGCACACGTGTTGGTGGGAGGGTTGACATATATATCTGGACTAATGCCAGGAAAGGGTAAGGCAGGCGTTCTGGCGAGAACTTCTGGTGTTCCCCGACAAACAGACCAGCGAATAATAGAAGTATTAAGGGTACTATAGCCTGACCACTTAAACGCTCACCTATAAAATTTTAAAATCTCCGATTAATATTTAAGTGGGCAGGAGGCTGATTTGTCGGATTCCTCCAGGTTCGAGCCCAGGGCGTTTGCCTTACCCTTTCCCGGATTTATTGCAGGTAACATTGATGCGTTCAGCCTGTCCCTTTGCATTGTGACATATGTCATATTTTGACAGATTTTCCTGACTTTTTTGGCTTATTATGATAGCATAGTAGCATGGCAGCAGTACAAACAGCAAATCCCCCCACTTTCGAGAGCGTCTGGGCGGCGTTACAGGAATTGGCCGCAAGTCAAAAAGAACTCAATGAGAGTCAAAAGGAAACTGAGCGGATTTTGAAAGAACAGGGAGAAAGCGTCAATAACAGAATTGGAGCATTAACCAATCTTTTTGGCGATGTTACCGAAGCGATGATCGCTCCTAAAATCTGTGAGAAATTTGATGAATTTAGATTTAATTTCCTCAGAGCAAATTCGAATGTCAGGTTTAATGACAGGGTTAATAATATCTCTTTTGAAGTTGACATTATACTTGAAAACGGCGACAAGGCCATGCTGGTAGAAGTAAAAACCAAACTTACTGTCGAACGTGTAAATAAAAATATAGAAAGGCTGGAAAAAATGCGCAAATATGCAGATTTACACGGCGACAAGCGTATATTTTTAGGGGCGGTTGCCGGCATTGTGGTAACTGACGAAGTAAGAGATTATGCGTTAAATCAAGGTCTTTATTTTCTTGTATATTCAGGGGAGAATTTCTACATTACCCCTCCAAACGGTAAACCTAAAGAATGGTAAGCGCACGAGTGTTAATCATCGTTCATTAATATTGCAGTGAAGATTGGCATGAGGTACATTCTCCTACATCGAAACAGCTATTTTTTCCCTGACCAACTCGCCAATAATCTCAGAAGGGGTTTTATGGTCCGATAACGCCTTTGTTAAGATGTAATCGGCAGAAAGATCGTCAAGGGCTACCATCTTGAACGATTTTTTTGCGAATCCGCCATTTTTGCTGGGGTCTACTTTTGGTGGGTTTTTTGTGTAGTATTCATCCAAAGCATCAGCTTCTTCGTCGGTCATTGTCTTCATAAATCCAACTTTCCCTATTATAGCACCATTCAAGAGTAAAGGTCAGAGCCCTTATACCAATTTTTGGTGAATATGATCAAGGTTGAGATACCTATCGCATTAAACATAAACAGCAAGAAAATGTATTTGTCAGCCGTTGTTCAGGTAATTGTAATAATTATCAATCATAAAAACTGAAAAATACTGCTGAGTCTGGTATGCGAGGGCTTGTAGTATTGCACGGTAACTTGCATAAAATCATTCTAATCGCCACACTATTCCTATGAGCAAAATTTCTGTAGGCGTTCTTGGGGCCACCGGTATGGTCGGCCAGACGTATGTTTCGCTTCTTTCAAATCATCCCTGGTTTGAAGTAAAGTATGTTGCTGCTTCTCCGCGGAGTGCAGGTAAAAGCTACGCCCAGGCGATAGCAGGGCGGCAGCATCTTGACGGATCTGCGGCCGCAAAAAACGGCATAGGTAGTGATACAGGCATTGCCGGCAATGTCGGAAAACTTATTGTAGAAGATGCCAACGATCTCTCTAAAGCCATCGACGCTCAAAAAGCCGGCTGCTGCGATTTTGTATTTTCCGCTCTGGAAATGACCAAAGATCAAATAAAAGCGCTGGAAGAAGCTTATGCCGCAGCAGGAATTCCCGTTGTATCCAATGCATCCGCCCATCGCTGGACAGCGGATGTGGCAATGCTGATAGCCGAAGTAAACCCCCATCATACCGATCTTATTCCCATTCAGAGGAAAAACCACGGATGGGACAAAGGCTTTATTGTAGTTAAACCAAACTGTTCCATACAAAGCTATACAACCCCACTCTGGGCGCTTATGCAAAAAGGCTACGAAATCAAGCGGCTTGTGGTTAGCACCATGCAGGCTGTTTCCGGCGCCGGGTATCCGGGGGTTCCCAGCTGGGATATGATCGATAACATTGTTCCTTATATCGGAGGCGAAGAAGAAAAATCCGAAACGGAACCGCTTAAAATTTTCGGTTCGATTAATCAGGAAGGCGTACTTGTAAATGCCGCCGAACCGAAAATAAGCGCCCACTGCAACAGGGTTCCGGTAAGCGACGGTCATACCGCCTGCGTAAGCCTGGAATTCGGGACAAAGAAACCTTCCATAGAAGAAGTAAAAAAAATCTGGACGGAATTCAAAGCCCTTCCCCAGGAAGAACATTTTCCCTCCGCCCCGCAGCGGCCCATTATAGTCCGTGAAGAAGCAGACCGGCCCCAGCCACGCAAAGATCGGGATGCGGATAAAGCAATGGCTGTTGTTGTAGGACGAATACGGCCCTGTACTGTTTTCGACCTCCGCTTTACCGGCCTTTCGCATAACACAATCCGGGGAGCAGCAGGAGGGGGAATCCTTAGTGCAGAGCTGTTAAAATACAAAGGATTTATTTAGAGAGGCAATACAAATGAGCGAAAAAACTTTTCCTCTCAATAGAGAAGAACTTGAGGAACTTTCAAAAACTCACCCTACGCCTTTTTATCTGTACGACGAAAAAGCCATTCGCAATAATGCACGGGAGATTACAAAAGCGTACGGCATTTTTCCCGGATTTAAGGAACACTTTGCGGTTAAGGCGCTGCCCAATCCCATAATGTTAAAAATCCTTGCAAGCGAAGGGTTCGGCGCCGATTGTTCCAGTATGACAGAACTGTTACTGGCGGAAATGGCCGGTATTCAGGGCGAAGACATAATGTTTTCTGCGAATAACACCCCCGCTACCGAATACAGGGAAGCCAGGCGGCTTGGCGCAGTGATCAACCTGGATGATTTTACCCATATTGAATTCCTGGAAAAAAATGCCGGTATTCCGGAACTTATTTCCTGCCGTTACAACCCGGGTCCATTAAAATCGGGAAACGCCATTATCGGAAAACCGGAAGAAGCAAAGTACGGTTTTACCCGGGAACAGCTTTTCGCCGCTTACCCTCTGCTTAAGGAAAAAGGGGCAAAACGTTTCGGCCTTCATACTATGGTTGCATCAAACGAACTATCACAGGATTACCATATTGAAACAGCCCGCATGCTGTTTGAACTGGTGGCGGAGATAAAAGAAAAAACAGGCATTGATCCGGAATTTGTCAACCTGGGCGGCGGTGTTGGGATTCCCTACAAACCGGAAGACAAGGCTGTTGATTACCAGGAACTTGCCAAAGGCATTGAAGCAGCGTACCGGAGCATTATTGTTCCTACAGGGCTTGCCTCGCTTGGGATACACATTGAATGGGGCAGGACAATTACCGGCCCTCACGGCTGGCTTGTTACACGGGCGCTGCATACAAAAGACATTTACCGGCGATACATCGGCCTTGACGCCTGCATGGCTGACTTAATGCGCCCTGCCCTTTACGGTGCGTATCATCACATCACCGTACCCGGCAAGGAAAACAATGCTCTTACGGAAACATACGATGTAACCGGCAGCCTCTGCGAAAACAACGACAAATTTGCAATTCAGCGCAAGCTGCCTAAAATTGAAACCGGAGATTTTGTAATAATCCATGATGCCGGAGCCCACGGCAGAGCTATGGGATTCAACTATAACGGCAAACTCCGCTGCGGTGAACTACTGCTTCGAAGCGACGGCAGTATAATCCAAATCAGAAGGGCGGAAACATCAGAGGATTATTTTGCCACTCTTGACCGGGATGTACTTAAAGAATTTTCCGGTAACAATTGAACCATTCAGGAAGTAATTTTTTCAAACGAACCGCTTGGCGGAAAATAGTGTGTTTAACCCTTAACATGAGAGATATAATAAATTATTGTATAATAATCAGATTACTTGAGGCTTTTTATGTCATTTGAAAAAAGTTTTTTATACTGGTCTGAACGTGGTTTAGTTACTACTTTTTTCTTAGACCTAATGCAATATTTAAATCCTGCAATTTTAGTTAAATTTATTTCGCTAATTGATTTTGAAACCAGTTTACATATAAATCCTGAGGCTATAAAAAGATTTGATATAATTATTGAGCCTGGTTTTTCCAATACTGGATTTGGTCATCCAGACGCAGTATTTTATATCACTTTTCATGATAATAAAAAATATATCTTTATTTTAGAAGCAAAACAAGGGAAATATTTAAATTCATCTACAGATAATTCTTCCCGAAATATTGAAAAATATAACAGTAGTCTGAATGGACAATTAGAATTAAATTATTGCTTATCCTTGGCTTTGTCGAATTTTAAATTAGGCGACACAATATTAGTTGAACCAGAATGGATACTTAAAACTCCATATAACGATGATAGGAAAGGTAAATTAAGGTGTTTGAAAGATGCTAAAGTAATAAAAAATGTAATTCCATGCTTATCATCAGAACCATTGGAAAATTACTTCCATGTTATCTTAACAAGTGATAACGAAAATCCTTTAAAATTAAATAATACCAAAGGGAAATTGCCACAATTATTTACAAAAGAAATAATAAACGATGAATTAAAAACAATAGATATTTGGAAACGAATGAAAAAGAGGCATTATGGTTGGGTTAATTATATAAAATTACTGTCATTTGTTAAGCATTATGAAAAAGATTATTTTTTAGGTTCGTTTTTCAATAAAACATTTGAACTAAATAATCCAGGAAAAAATGTAAATACTAATAAAAGACCCTCAAGTCTGTTAAATAATAAACCAATAAATACATCTTCCATTTTCAAAAATGACAGGGGTATCTGTTTAATCTATGTTCCATCAATAGCAAAAAATACTTTTTTACACTTTTCATGGGGTAATTCAAAAGGGGATAAAGATGCATGTGCAATCAGGAATTTTTTATCCGAAACCCAAAATCCTTTAAGAAAATATACAACAACTGAAATTGAAAAAATTGTTAAACAAATATTTTTTGTAGATATTAAGCTTTCTGTCGATAAGGTTATGGAATGGAAAAAAATTATTATTGAATACAATAAAAAATATTTACAGAATTAAGAAATCTATAAAATAGAGCCGCACTCAGGCACTGCGCCAACCCTTACGGATTAAAACGCCCCTCTATTGCACGGCTCATCAGGCAACCCTGATATAATAAATATAACCTATCTCGCTTTTTAAAGTCAGGGTAAAAAAATGAGGCTCCCCGAGGCAAGCCACGGGGTATTAACCCAGACTTTCGAATAAAAAAGGGAGTAAACTCAGTTTACTCCCCAAAAATACTTGGGCGATACAAGATTTGAACTTGTGACCCCCAGCGTGTCGAGCTGGTGCTCTAACCAACTGAGCTAACCGCCCTATCAACAACCCGCGTTAAACGGTATTGACGCAAAAATTCAACAGGACCAAGCGCAAAAAATGCCGCCCTTCCCGAAAATGTGAACTGTATTACGTGCCGCTGTTTTAAGAAACCTCAGGCCTTTTCCCGAATTGCTACGTTAATCTCAATTTTACCGCTGCTGCCCAATTCCATAGGAACTATCAGTGCTTCAACCTCATGATTGGAAATTTCCATGTTTTCCCCCGAAAACAGGGCCGGAGGAGTAAGATCAAATTTAAATCCCAGGTCATGAAGTTTGGTCACCGCCTGAGCAGTGATCATGTTAGCCAGCTCCTGGATAGTCGCCTTGGCCAGTTCATCAAGGTGATCGAATTTTTCACCGTTCATGGCACCGGCTATATCAAGGGCTGTTTCCTTGGTCATGTCAAAAAGGACCCGGCCTTCCACATCTCCTGCGAGACCTACCAGGGCAGCTACCCCCATTATTGACATGGTAGTGGATTTCAGGTAAAGGTCACCGCGTTTTACGTCGGTATTCAGCACTTCTTTTAATACATTAAATGCAGCTTCCACAAACGGATTGATATACTCAACTCTCATAATCCACTCCTTACGATCTTTTCATAAAGGCTGACACCGGCGGTTTCGCCAATGTACGCCATTCAGTTTCCGCCATATCTTCATTTGTCCCTAAAATCACTATCCCATGACTTTTCAGCCGCTCGGAAAACTCATTTACGAGTTTGCCCTGCTCCGCCACCGGGAAGAATGATACCACATCCCGCGCCACAATTATATCCAAATCCGGCAGGGAGTTATCATTTATAACATCATGGTATTCAAACAGTATTGAATCCTTGATCTCCTGGTTAAAAGTGTATCCGCTCGGGCCAAGAACCATGTATTCCCGGCAATACTCAGGAACTTCCTCCAGCTCATAGAGCATATTAGGCGCCTGGGAAATGGCCATAATATCATTATCATTGGCCCATATCTTAAACCGGCTGTTCGGATACTTTTTCTTGAGTATACACGCAAATGAAAAAGTTTCATAGCCCTTTCCGCAGCCAATGTTCCAAATCTGGATTATAGAGGCATTGTTGTTGGGCAGAATAGCCGTCACTGCCTCCGCATAGTCCTCGCGCCAGAAAGTGGTATTGGAAGGTGAGTAGAACCGGGCAAGGAAATTCTCGGCATCACCGACATCCCTTAATTGCAAATCCGGACCCTTCCGGCCTATGCTCCAATCGGTAAAGCCTTCCCGCAGCCATGCATCGTTGACCGGGCTGGGATAAAAATGCTTGAGCGCCGGCAGACTTTGCCGTATAAAGTCCAGAGCGGATTCAGCCGAAGATGCGGCGGGCAGTATTTGATCCTGAGAAGAAGGCATTTGAAAAGCATCGCTTTCCGCCAGACGAGTTTTGCCTTCTTCGTCTTTGCTGATGGAAAAGATCCGTACTACATCCAAAATAATGTACAGATCCCCCTGCTTTTCCACAACTCCGCTGATAAACTTGATATTGATATCTCCAAAAATTGGATGCGGCGGCTGGATTTGATCGCTGTTGATCCCTACAACTTTGTCAATCTTGTCTACGATGGTCCCGTAAACCCGGTCTTCTATATTCAGGATCAGCATATTTTCAATGGTGTCTTCTTTCTTTGCAAGCGGCAAATGAAAGAAATTACGCAAATCTATAATCGGGATAATATCACCCCGTAAATTATAGACGCCCCGGACATAAGAAGCTGCGTTGGGAACATAGGTAAACTTGTCGGCTTTGGCTATTTCCTTAACATTCATAATGTCAACACCATAGTCTTTGCCGGCCAGGGAAAAAGTGATCATTTTAAAATCAACATTTTCGACCCGTTCTTTTTGTTCCTGGATATCAGTGTTTAATGTTTCCAAATCCCTTACTACACTCATACTACTCCCCTACCGTACTCCATCGCGGATCCGGCGCTGTTCCATTTCTTTCCGCTGGCCAAGTTCCAAAAGCTGACTTACATCAATAATCAGGGACACAGAACCATCGCCCAAAATCGAAGCGCCGGCTATACCCGGAGAGTTGGTAAACTGATCCCGTAACGGTTTAATTACAACATCCTCTTCGCCAATAAGACTGTCTACCATAAAGCCCATCTTCTTTTCGGCTGTGCCTACTATTACGACAAAATGATAGTCTGATTTTTCTTCCGTTCTGATACCGAAAAGCCTGTTTAACCGGAGCAGGGAAATAACATCATTCCTTACATTGATCACTTCATAGTTGTCTATAAAGTTGATTTCTTCCGGCTTAATCCGCAGACTTTCAATAACACTGGCAATGGGAATGGAGTATATTTCTTCTCCAACCCGGACCAAAAGACCCTGAATAATCGCCAGGGTAAGAGGCAGTTTAATGGTAAACTTGGTTCCATTGCCTTTTTCGGAATTAACGGTAACCGTTCCGTTGAGTTTTTCTATGGATCGCCGTACCACATCCAGTCCGACACCGCGGCCGGAAATACTGGTGATCTGCTTGGCGGTAGAGAATCCAGGCTCAAAGATCAGCTGGTAAGCTTCCACATCGGAAAGAACCTTATTGGGATTAATAATTCCCCGCTCTATGGCCTTGGCTTTAACGGATTCCACGTCAATACCCTTACCATCGTCGCCGATCTCTATTACGATCATGTTCCCTTCGTTGGAAGCTTTTAGGAGTACCGTTCCTTCGTCGCTTTTGCCCGCCGTCAACCGTTCTTCTGCAGATTCAATGCCATGATCAACGGAGTTTCGCACGGAGTGCATAATCGGATCGAGAAGGTCTTCGATAACGGACTTGTCAAGTTCTGTTTCTTCACCTTCAATAACCAGGTTTACTTTCTTATTAAGTGATTTGGAAAGATCCCGGACAAGCCGCGGGAAACGGCTGAAGATCTGGCTAATCGGAACCATGCGGATCCGCATAACCCCTTCCTGGAGTTCCGCGGTAATACGGCCCAGATTTTGGCTGGTTGAGCGGAATTTGCTTACATTGCCTTTTAAGGATGCTTCAAAGCCTTCAAAGAGGGAAAATACATCTCCGTATTGTTCGCTGATTTCTTTACGGATATCCTTAACGGAACGGCCTTCCTGAATATTTTCCAGATAACTCGGCAGGCTGTCGAAAAGATCTTTTATCTTTTCTCTGTATACAGACTGGATATCGTGGATATCCGTCAACTGCTGGGTAAACTGAATATTAATCTGGTTAAACGTAGCTTTGGTAATAACCGTTTCCGATACAAGGTTAAGAAGGTCATCAATGCGTTTGGAATCCACACGGAGTATGGAACCTGCTTCTTTTGCCGCTTTTTTGGCATCTTCTGTAGATGCGCCTGATTTTACCGGGGCAGGAGGATGCGCTGCTGCCGGAGGAGGCGCTTCAGCAACGGAGAGAGGATCAACAGGAGGCGGCGGAGGCGGCGCTGCAGCAACAGGAGGCGGCGGTGCTGGAGCAACAGGGGGAGGAGGAGCCGCCGGCACCGCAGCAGCTTGTTGTGCAACCACAGTCTGCATGGCAGACTGGAGCAAGCCCTTGGGAGCATCAACTTCGGCAGCCTGTGTACCGCCGCTGCCCACCGGGATTTGATCTATGCCCGTTATGACGGAAGAAAGCGTTACATCGGGAATTGTTACATATTTCTGGAGATCCGCTGCGTTCTTTGCTGAAGCAATATAATAATGCACTATGGGGAAAAAAGTATCTTCGTAAAGCTGTTCAAATTCCGGAGTAGTTTTAATTATGGTCCCCAGATTCTTTAATGCCGCATAGCACTGAATACCGCCGACTGTGTTCATCAGGCTGTTTTCGTCGAACTTTACCGAAACCTGGTATATCGGCTGTGCGTTATCCACAGCATCCTTTAATTCTTGAATCTCATCCATTGTAAGACTGGCTCCCGTGTCGGAACCGGCAGGAACCGGCTGCTTTGGCGGCGGCGGAGCAGCTGCTGCAACCGGAGCAGGTTTTGGAACCGGCTTGGGAGCCGGCGCCGGAGCTTTTCCGGGGATCATCCCTATCAAACGTCCTTCTATCAGGGAAACATCTTCCTGATAGACTGCCCCGTTCATCCGCTGTTCCAGCATTGCCTTGATAATATCAATCGCTGCCAGCAAGGTATCTACGACATCCTCGTTAACCCCAACCTGATCCGATCGGATGGCATCAAGAACATCTTCAACCTTGTGGGTAAAGCGGGAAAGTTCCATCATCTCAACCGTTGCAGACCCGCCCTTAAGGGTATGAGCCGCACGGAAAATTTCGTCTACCGCATCCTTATTTGCCCCCTGGCTTTCAAGTACCAGAATGTTCTGTTCCAGGGTATCAACCTGCATCTGAGCTTCGCTAAAAAAGTCTTTTAGCAATTCCTCATTATTGGGGTCAAGATAATCACTCATAACTTAATGTTTATACGAAAATCCTTTTACGTCAAGTATATAATAACCTAAAGCAAGTTTTCCCAAGTAATATTGATCATAATGACCTATTTACCGATATTCAAAGTATGAAGAAATGCCTTATAACCGCTTGCTTGAGTATTTTTCTTCTTTGTCAAGCACTTTTTGGGGCGGAAATTACCGTACCAAGCCTGGATTTAGTCAGCAGGGCAGGGATGGAAGACGGAGATTTCAGCATCAGAAGTTCTGTGGAGGCCGAAATTGCCATAAGCGGGGGCTATAAATACGGCTTTTCCCTGGGTCTTGGGGCGGAAATCCCCAATTTGGGTAAATCCCTGTCATACGGACGGCTGGATCTGCCCTATGCCGCCGCCGACCCAACCGGTACTGAATACAATGAAATGATAGACGAGATCAACGATCGTCTGAACAACCAGGCCATTATTTCCGTCCGCTCTCTTAATGCAACAATTCGGGAAGTTTTTGACAAACCTCTGGAAATCACCTTTTTTATAGGCCATTTTGATAAACTGGGTTCAGGAGATGAATTTCAGGAATATTTCGGTACAGAAAATATAGGAACCGGACTGAGAGGCTTTTTTTACTATGCAGAAGGGCTTAATAACGACCCATTTTTCCGTTTTAACGGGGCTATTCACAGTGTTATGGGAACAGGGCTTGCACTTAAAGGTGTTTTCGGAAATATTATTCCCGCTTTGTATATCTATCATGACCTTTCATTTCCGATGTATCAGGAAAATCAGGGAGGAAGTTATCAGCCAGGCCGTTATTCAGCTGATTTTAAACTCCTTGCCAATGGAGAAAACGCCAAATTCGAATTATTTATGGGATATACCTATGCTAACCACGGCAATAATGTACTCCGGGGAGGAGCTCTGGCCTGGTTTGGTACAGGCCCGCTAAGTTTTTTGATGCAGGCCGGCATTTCCGGCTATGAGACCGGAACAACAATGGATATCGACAATTGCTATTTTCTTATGGAACCGCGGCTCCGATTTGACAAATTCGGAGCAAATTTGACTTTTTTCTACCATCCGGTCTATTACATGAACCGGGTAATCTGGGATGATGACAACCCGGCAGAGAAAGCCCGGGGGAGAGCCGATATCAATCTGCGGGTCTTTTACGGCGATATAAATAAATCTGCCTTTGAAACAGGCCTGGAAGTGCTGGTAAACCTGAAAGTCCAAAACGGCGAAGAAGCCAGACTTTGGATATCCCCTTTTATCAGTACCGTAACAACAGGACTGCAATGGGACCTGGCCCTGCGTTTTAACCCGCGTTATTTCCGGGACAAAGAAGGGGATCCTATGGAAGGCTTTATCGGAATAAAAACATCGTACTAATAGAAGGAACAGGAATCTATGATTTTTTGGAAAAAAAAGTATCTTTTACTTATAGTTATCTTTTTAACCGGCAAGCTCTTTTCGCTGGACTTGATGGTCATCGGCGGTCTGGGAAACTTCTCGTTTGATACTTCATCGGAAAGCGCCATAGGCGCCGGCAAATTTAAAGGCAGTTTTTTCCCTTTGGGGCTGATCAGCATAGAAGATCAAATAACAGATACTTTCGGTTATACAGCAACCGCAGAACGGGATCCGGTACTGAGGAATATTTTATCCTGTGAAATGACCATTGATGCGGGTCTTCTTCAATTTTCTGTAGGCCCTCTTTTCAGCATGTTTAATTCAATGAATACATTCATCCGGCCCGGTGTCTACACCAGCCTGGGCATGGAAATTCCCGGCATCTTCTTTATTAACCTCAGAGGCGGAGCTACTTTTGGATCAAGCATAGAAAACGATTACGGCATGGAAACCAGCCGTATCGCCCTGGGATTCTGGCTGCCCAATTTGTTAAGTACACTTAGCGTAAGTTCAGGTAAATTCAGCGAATTCGATACCATCCTGATCCAGGATGAATTTTTCCGCGCCAGTTACCGGGCTGACATCTATGCAAAAAATGTTTCATATACAATTTCAATTGAAATGGGTTACCAATCGCTGAAACGAACATATCCGGCAGACGAGGATTTGATTCGCGCTGTTTTTATCGGTTTTGAAACGAACGTTACCATAAAGCCCCAATTTACCTTTATCCTTGGAGCAGAAGCACCAATATTTGTCTGGGGTAAAACTCCCCTGGAAAAGGCAAAAGACCGCATGTTCTTCCGGGCCTTTACAGGTTTTAGATGGAATATTCAAAGACAAAATGATGAATTTATTCCTTTAGAAAACATGGCGGAAGAATAGGATCAACGAACTTAAATTATATTAATAGTTTTTCCAAAGCCTCTTTTTTTCGTTCTTCAAAAAGCCGTTTGTTATCCTCAAACAAATTGTTTCCCGCAGTATCAATGGATACAATAAGCGGGCCAAAATCTTTTACCTGCAAAACCCACATTGCTTCCGCCATACCCAGGTCAAGCCAATGTACCGCTTCGACAGCTTCCACTTGAGCGGCAGCCAGCACTGCACAGCCTCCGGGAAAAACCGTGTGAATTGCACCCAGGCTGCGACAAGCTTCGGCGGTCTTTTCCCCCATGCCTCCCTTGCCCACAATCAGTTTTGCACCGGTAGTCTGCAAAAATTCACTTTGGCAGCTTTCCATTCTCATACTGGTTGTAGGGCCAACTGAGATCATTGTCCATTGCGTATCCGCCTTTTGCACAAGAGGGCCGGCATGGAAAACAGCTAACCCGGCAAGATCAACCGGTGAAGGATTTCCCTTCCGGACTATGCGCTGGTAAACATCATCCCGTCCGGTTACCAGCGTACCGTTCAGGTACACAATATCACCAATACGGAGGCCGGCAAGATCAACGGAATCTATGGGGGTAGAAAGGATTTTTTCCGTCATGAATATTAGTATCAATATTTTTACCCAAGTGTACAACAGCACAAGACCCTCTCCGAATACTTGACATGGGTTTTAAAATGCATTATGAATTTGCCTGTATATTTCAAAGGAAGTGAGGTCGCCTTTCCAAAAGGAAAGGCGTAATCCTCCGCTATCCCGTAACTGTAATTGGGAATGTATAAAACATTTTCCATAAGCCAGGAACTTTGAATATGCACGGTTTTCATGGAAAACCGTTACTTTCTTTTTCAGACTTCGTGGTTAGGGTCTGAAGGAGTCTATTATGTTTTCCCATAAATGTTTTTTTTCTCTTGTTTTTGCCGTTTTAATGACGGTGAGTATTGTTTCAGCCGGCGCACAAGACTATTCAGCAGACGCTGAGTACCTGGATTACGGAGAAGCCGGCGAAGAGCTGGTAATTACAGCCGGCAGAATACCTGAAGAATTAAAGAAGGTCCCCGCTCAGGTAACCGTTATTACAGCTAACGACATCGCCCAATCGGGTGCTGCTTCCGTTGTTGGCGTATTGGAAACTGTACCGGGAGTGCGCTTTTCCGGCGCTATGGCGGGAGCCGGTTCCGAAATAATTTCCATGCGCGGTTTCGGAGAAAATTCCTACGGCCGGGTTTTAATTCTTGTGGACGGCAACAAAATAAACGATCCGGACATGAAGGTTGCAAACTGGAATGCCATTCCCCTGGCGGACATCGAACGGATAGAAGTACTGGACGGAAGCGCCAGCGTACAGTACGGCAATAACGCAGTAGGCGGGGTAATTAACATCATCACCAAAAAAGGCGGAGAGCGCCGAACCCTAATTGGAATTTCGGGTGGCAGCTTTTTTAATAACCGGGAATCGATTTCGCATTTTGAACCGCTTTCCTGGGGGAATTTTTCTATCGCTGCCGAACATATTGGTACCGATGGATACAGAGAACGGCAAGAGTCAGAAACCGTCAGTTTTGCCGGAAGTTCCAACGTATTTATCGGCGACACCATGCAGCTTTCGTTCAGCGGATTTTTTACCTGGTTGTATTACCAACTCCCCGGCGGACTTTCAAAGGACCAATTTGAAGACGATCCAAAGCAGGAAGGATTATATGATCTTTATGATGATTTTTGGACTTATATAGGTACTTTTCCGACTCTAAATGATGAAAACACCGAATACCATTTTGGCGGCGGCCTTTCTTTCCGCTGGTTCCCAACGGAAAAGATTGAATTCATGCTGCCCCTTTCGTACCGTGGAAAATCCATCAATAGCGACATGGCTTCCTCTGGTAGTTATACAGACAGAATCATCCATTCGGCGGAAGCACGGCCCCAGGGTTCGGTAACATTCGACATTGCCGGTATGCCGCTTCGTCTGCTCGGCGGGGTGGATCTTTACTATACCCGGCTGGATGCGGATATCTACAAGGATAAACCCCGGACTATTCCATCAAACAACTTTACTATTTCCGAATGGGTTATCGGACCTTATATTACAGCGCGTTTTTCTCCCCTGGAGGATATTTCTTTTTCAGCAGGCGCCCGTTTTGATACGGCAATCATCAAATCAGAAGCCATGATCAAAAAAGCCGACGGAAACAAAACCTATCATGCCTTTGTCTACGATGCTGGGATTGTATATACCCCGGCAGATACGGTAAAACTATACGCCCGATATGCAGCTCTTTTCCGTTATCCTTTTTTGGATGAGTTAGTCCAGGCATGGGGATATTCCAGTGATACGTTTAATTCAAATTTAAAACCGGAAAAAGGCTATAATGTCGAAACAGGGGCAACTTATCAAATAGAAGATATCCTCCGCTTTTCTGCAAATTTTTTCTTTATGCAGTTAGAGGATGAGATATTCCCCAACGCTTCCTACATCAATGTAAATATGAATAAAACACGGCGTTTTGGAACAAATGCGGGTTTTAACCTTACCCCATTTGAATGGGTTTCCCTGGATGCTTCCTACTCCTGGGTATATGCTTTTTTTGCCGCTGGCCCCGACAAGAATAGACAGGTACCATTGGTTCCCAAGCATAAAATTTACGGAAGCCTCCTGGTTCATCTTCTCTTTGGCCTGAGTTTTGGGCCGGACATTGAGTATGTAAGCACCCAATTTGCGGGGGGGGATGCTTCCAATACAGAAGACCTTATTGATGCGTATTTTTTGTGGGGGGCGCGGGCACGTTTTGTTCTGGATAAAGACGAAAATAAACTTGTCTTTCAAATCACGGCAAAAAATCTTTTAAACAAGCGGTATGCGCCGATGGTATTCTATGGAGCCTATTACCCAGGAGACGGCTTTTCACTAAATGTTTCCCTGCAGTACAGGTTTTGAGAGGAATGTGAAGATGGCAGAAAAGGGGTTTATTCATGTTTACACGGGAAACGGCAAAGGCAAGAGTACTGCCGCCTTTGGGCTTGCTCTGCGGGCGGCCGGGGCCGGCATGCGGGTGTATATCGGCCAGTTTATGAAAACCGGAACTTACTATGAGATTAGGGCATTCCGGAAACATCTTCCGATGATTAGCCTGGAACAGTACGGAAGCGGATGCCTTATCGGCAAGGAAGGGCCCGGTAAAGCAGACTTTGCAGCAGCGCAATCCGGGCTGGAAAAGTCCCGTTCCGCCTTAACCGGCGGTATGTATGATATGGTTATATTAGACGAGATCATCGTTGCGGCTTATCTGGACTTAATCAGCGAGCAGGATATTCTTGATTTAATCGAAGCGAAACCCCCTGGGGTCGAACTGGTTCTGACCGGACGTTATGCGAAGCAAAGTGTAACGGAACGGGCGGACCTGGTTACCGAGATGGTTGAAGTAAAGCACTATTACAATCAGGGCGTACTGGCCCGGGACGGTATAGAGAAATAAGGAGAACACTATTTGAAATATTCATTTTCCGGAAACCATCACGCCAAGACGCAGAGTACGCAAAGTATAAGTCCTTCTCTGCGTTCTTTGCGCCTCCGCGTGAGATCTTTTCAAAAAAAATTCAAATGGATGATTTTAAGTGGCGTTCTCTTTGTTCTCTCTGCCCTGGCCTTATCCTGCACGCGGCCGGAGCCGTCACCCGAAGGAAAGGGCGATCTTCCCGCTTATGACAGAGCCAGGTTTGCCATCACGGTTCCTGCCAATGTCCACCGGATTGTGTCAATGGTTCCTTCGATCACGCTCACCCTGATTGACCTGGATCTTGGAGACAGGATTGTGGCTGTAGATACCCAGTCGGCAATCTACCTTAAGCCTGCCCGGGATGTGCCTGTTTTCGATATGCTTAGACCGGATGCGGAAAGTCTTTTGATATTAAAACCAGATATTATTCTGGCCTCCGATATCAGTATGATGGGAAACAAAGCCAACGATCCTTTCGAGCCGTTAAAAAGGCTGGGGATTTGCGTAGCGTATATCCCAACCAGCCTGACTATTTCCGGGATTATCGGGGATCTGCGCTTCATTGCGGCTGTAACCGGATGCATCGAAGAAGGGGAAAGACTTGTCGCAGAGATGGAGCGGGAACTGTCGGAGATTGCAGCTTTGAACAAAGACAGAGGGCCGGGACGTTCCGCCGAGCCCGAAGGTCAAAGGTTCCCCTCCGGTAAACAGGTGTATTTTGAAGTTTCCGGATCGCCATTCATGTACAGTTTTGGAAGGGGGGTTTATCTTAATGAGATGATCGAAGCTGCGGGAGGGCAAAATATTTTTGCTTCTATCGAAGGCTGGATTCCCGTGGAGGCCGAGAGCGTAGTATCTGCGAACCCTGACATAATTTTTACAAATGCCGGTTATCCCGAAGATCCGGTTGGAGAGATTCTGTCACGGCCCGGATGGAACGATATGAAAGCCATTAAAAACAGGGCGGTTTATCAAATCGACGCCGCCTTTACTTCCCTGCCCAATCATTATATAACAAAGGGCATACGTGCAATGATGGAATACCTGCATTAAAGTTATGAGCATTAAAGCAAAGATTGTCCTTTTGAGTTTTGTCGCCCTGGGAGCGCTGCTCCTGGGAATTTCTGTCGGGGGCGCATCGGTTTCCCCCTCTGATATTGCCCGGGTATTCGGGAATAAACTTTTTGGAACGCCGGTTCCGGATGGCTTTGACCGGATTATTACAGGGCTTATCTGGAATATCCGGCTCCCCCGGGTACTGCTGAGTTTTATTGCCGGTGCCGCCCTTGCGGTAAGCGGCGCTGTAATTCAGTCGGTGCTTAAGAACCCCCTGGCTTCCTCATATACCATAGGAGTCTCTTCGGGCGCAGGGCTGGGCGCAGTAATCGTGATTGTGTTCGGTATTTCTTCGGGGGTCTTGGGGATGTTCCTTATGCCCCTGGTCGCCATTGTCTTTGGGATATCCACGGCTTTTCTTTCGATACTGTTTGCGTCTCGGATCGAACGGAACCTGGAAAATTATTCGATTGTGCTAATGGGCATGGTTTTGTCGGTGTTTGCCAACGCTGTCATGATGACCCTGGCTTCAAAACATTCCCGGCATGCCCAGCAGATTTTGGCCTGGCAGCTGGGGAGTTTTGCGCTTAAAGACTGGCCGGTAACAGGTATTGTTTTTGTTACAGCCTGCATCGGAATTTTTATCCTGACCTCTTACTCAAAAGAAATGGATATACTAACCTTTGGAGACGAAAATGCAGCCGCAATGGGCATAGATGTCCGCAAAACCAAGTGGACGCTGATCCTGCTGCCGGCTGTGCTTACGGGCGTTTCAGTTGCCTTTGTTGGTGTTATTGGTTTTATCGACCTGATCGCACCCCATGTAATCCGGCGTTTTTTCGGTTCTTCCCACAAGTTTGTAGTGCCACTGTCCGGTCTGTTCGGCGGGATGTTTATGGTTCTGGCGGATCTCATTGCACGGTTGGCAGCTTTGCCGTCGGAGATTCCGGTGGGTTCGGTAACAGCCTTAATCGGTGCGCCTTTTTTTGCCTACATCTTTCTTAAAAACCGCAGATAGTGTAAAACGGAGCGAGTATTGTTACAGGTCGAAAATTTAGTCTGCGGATACAAAGATATGCCTGTTCTTACGGGCGTTACTTTTTCTGCGCAGCCCAACGAAAAGTTATTTGTTATCGGCCCTAACGGATGCGGGAAGACTACGCTTCTGCGCGCACTGGCGGGCCTGATTCCCTGCTCGGGAAAAGTACTCATCGAAGGCAAAGAAGCATCTACTCTCAGCAAAAAAGAGCGAGCCAGAAAGATTGCCATGATGAGCCAGCTTTCGGGGATTTATTTCTCCTATTCGGTTTTTGAAACAGTTATGCAGGGACGCTATGCCTGGCTAAAGGATGGGTTCTTTAAGAGTGAGACTTCTTCTGACAGGGAATTGGTGCTGTCCTTGCTGGACGCCACAGGTCTTCTTCCGCTGAAAGACAGGAGTATCCGGGAACTTTCGGGCGGGCAGCTGCAGCGGGTTTTTTTGGCGCGGGTTTTTGCTCAGGAGCCCGGGATTATCCTGCTGGATGAGCCGACGAATCATCTGGATTTCCGGTATCAACTGGAGCTTATGAATTATCTTGATCAGTGGGTTAAGGTTCCCGGACGGATTGTTGTAGGCGTTATGCACGATATTAACCTGGCCATGTCCTTTGCCGACCGGCTTATGATATTAAAAGACGGATCTGTTTTAGCGCAGGATAACAGCTCCGGGTTTAATCTGAATTTGATTAATCAGATCTTTGGTGCGGATGTTAAAACCTATATGATGGAGTCGTTAAAAAAATGGGAAAGGTGAGAAAAAAACCTGACTGCGATATGATTGCAATGATAAGACAGGATACTAGCCCTTACCCCGATAAAATTCATATAATGATTATTTATGGGAGAGGAACAACTGCAGGGGTTTTTTAAAACTACTCCTGAACTACCGCAATCTGCAACAGAAGAAAAAACCGAATCCAAATTCCGCCGTGTGGCAAAATTCCTTATGCTTATCGGAAGCGACAGGGCTGCGGAAATTCTGGGGAGGCTTCCTCCGGATCAAATAGAAGCAATATCAGGGGAAATTGCTGCCGTCAAATCAATTGGGGCGGAAGAAAGCCGGGCAATACTGGAAGAATTCAGCTCGCTTTTATCATCACCGTATCAAATACTCGGAGCAAAATCCGGAGGCATCGAAGCGGCCCGGCGGGTATTATATGCAGCGTTCGGGCCGGAACGGGGAGAAGAATTACTTATCAGGGCAGTACCGGAAGCAAAGCCCAATCCCTTTGATTTTCTGGAAGATTTTTCCGGGGATCAATTGGCCCTGCTTTTCAAAGAAGAATCTCCGGCAGCGGCGGCATTGGTATTTTCCCGGCTGCCTCCCAAACAATCCGCCGAGGCGATCTCCCGGATAGGCGGCAAAAAAAAACTGGAAATACTCAAGCGCATAGCAAAACAAACAGCAGTCTCCCCCGAAGTGCTGGAACAGGTTGCGGGAGCGCTTAGGGCAAAAGCCAAGAAAATAAGCGAGATTACCGGCAAAGGCGACAAAACAAACTTCGACGGTATGGATGTTCTGGCGGCGATTCTGAAATCTTCGGATATGCGTTTTGGAGACAAAATTTTAAACAATCTGGAAATCGAGGATCCCGAACTGGGCAAAACACTCAAGGAAAAAGTGCATACCATTGCAGATCTTCTTGATGCGCCGGATCTTCCAATACAGAAAAAACTTGCCGGTATGAGCGACAGGGATATCATACTATTGCTTAAGGCCCGGACCGGCCATGAAGATACTGTAGCTTTCCGGGAAAAAATCCTCAGCAATTTATCGCAGGGAAAGCGGGAAGAACTGCTTGAAGAAGAAGGATTTGTCGGCGCTGTTCCCCGCCGTGATGTGGAGCAGGCTGCCGCTGAATTTCTTGCATGGTTCAGACAGGAGAGGGAAAACGGCGGTATAGTAATGATGAATGACAATGATCTTGTAATATAAAATCGCAGTATAAACAAAACAAGAGACGGAGTACAAATGAACAAAGGTGATAACATCAGCGGTTTTGAAATTCTGGATACGGTAAATCTGGAAGAACTTAAAGCTGCGGGAATTTGGGCCAGACATAACAGCGGCGCGGAAGTGTTTCATGTAAAGAACGATGATCCGGAAAATCTTTTTGGCTTTGCTTTTTCAACGGCCCCGGATAATTCAAGCGGTGTTTCACACATTCTTGAACACTCAGTGCTGTGCGGTTCGGAAAAATATCCCCTTAAAGATACTTTTTTGGTGCTGGCCCAGAGCAGCCTGCAAACGTTTTTAAATGCCTGGACTTTCCCCGACAAAACAGTCTACCCGGCCAGTACCACCAGCGAAAAGGATTACTTTAACCTGATGTCGGTTTATGCAGATGCGGTATTCCGCCCATTGCTGACCGAATGGACATTTATGCAGGAAGGCTGGCGTTTGGCTCCTTCCAAAGCCGGTTTGGAATATACAGGCGTTGTGTATAACGAAATGAAAGGCGCCTATTCATCTATGGACAACTACGCAGGGCTCTGGTCGGTAAAAGCGGTTATGCCCGGTACTCCCTATGCTTATGAATCAGGCGGCGATCCGGATCACATTCCAAACTTAAGCTGGGAAGAACTTAAAGCCTTCCACCGGGCCCGGTATGCTCCGGCCAATTGCCGCATCTTCCTTGCCGGCAATATCCCGACAGAAAAACAACTTGCCTTCCTTGATAATTGCCTTAATGGGCTGGAACCCGGCAATACCGCTCCGGCAATACCAAAAGTAACACGCTGGAACGAGAACGCATTGTTCCGCATACCATGTCCCGGCAAAGAAAAACCGCAGGCCATTGTATCCTGGCTGTGTACCGACAGCACCGATACCGCAGAAACAATGGCTCTTGCATGTTTGGCGGAAATCCTGCTTGGCCACGACGGCTCTCCCTTAACAAGGACACTTATTGAATCAGGAATAGGAGAAGACCTGTCTCCTATCATGGGAATAGAATCAGAACTCCGCGAAACAGTGTTCAGCGCAGGGCTGCGGGGTATTGTTAAAGAACCAGAAGACGATGCCGCCGTTGCCTGCTTACGTATGGAAACGTTGATTTTGGATACGCTGCGCAAACTCGTAGACGAAGGAATCCCCAAAGAAGAAGTAGATGCCGCCCTGCTTAACATGGAATTTTCCCACCGGGAGATCAAACGATCCCACGGGCCGTATTCACTGGTTTGGATGCGCCGTTCTTTGCGCACATGGCTCTACGGAAAGCGACCCTGGGATTCCCTGCTGTTTATGCCGAACTTTGCCGAACTAAAGCGGCGCATTGCCGAAAACCATTACCTTGAATCACTTATAGAAAAACATTTGCTGAACAATCCTCACCGGGCGCTGGTAATTATAGAAGGCAAAGCGGATTATCTTGAAAAAAAAGACAAGCAAATAATGGCGCAGTTGAAGGAAAAAGAAAACCAACTGAGCGCTGCGGAAAAAAAACTTCTGAAAGAAAAAAACGAAACACTGGAACAAATCCAGTGCGAAAAAGAATCAAAACAAGCCCTGGACAGTATTCCCCACCTGCTGCGCCGCGATCTGGCTGTCGAAATTGTAACGGTACCTGCTGAGCTCACCTCTCTTGGCGGCAGCGGGATTGCAGGAACATCCAGTGTACCATGCATGATTCACCCGCTTTTTACCAACGGTGTCAGCTATGTTGATATGGCCTTTCCCGTGGATGTGCTGAATGCGGAAGACTATCCCTGGCTGCCTTTCTTTGCACGAGCTGCTGTTTCTATGGGACTTCCCGGCATGGATTACGGCGAAGTGTCCAGCCTTCTAGCGCGAACCGCAGGAGGCTTTTACGCCCTGCTTGAAACCGGCTCGCCTGCGCCTCATCTGACTGCTCAAGAGCAGTCAGGCAAGTGCATTATACCAAAAGAACTGCTGGGGCGTGACTGGATAGTTTACCGGATCAAGGCGCTGGACGAAAAACTTGCATCCGCCCTGGATTTGGCGCGCCGCCTTATTACCGAAGCGGACTTTTCCGATCTTCGCCGCCTGCGGGATCTCGCAATGGAAATGAAAAATGACGGCGATTCCAGCCTGGCGCCTTCGGGACACAGTTATGCATCCGGCCGGTCGGGAAAATTCTTTTCCCGTTCCCGTGCGGTGGACGAATTGTGGAACGGTCTGGATCAGATTCCCTTTACTCACGCTCTGGCGGTTATGGACATGGGTGAACTGCAGGATCGCATGACAGGAATCCGGAACAGGCTTGTTACGGCAGGCTTAATGGTAAACATAACAACATCAGGCGAAACAATGCACAATGCACTTAAAGCGGCGGAATGTTTTAACGGTTTCGGCGGCCCGGAAAAACCAAATCCCGAATGTAAAGATAAAGAAAAGTTCTTTGACCTTTTACAGAAACATCAAACCCAAAAAACCAGCCATGATCGCAATCAGGCAGAAGTGTTTGCTTCCCCTTCGTTACAGGTTGGTTTTGCATCCATGTCGCTTTGCTCAGCTCCTTACGGCTCCGAAGAACACGCTGCGGAACTGGTATTTTCCCACGAGCTTTCTACCGGTGCGCTCTGGGAATCGATCAGGATGATGGGAGGAGCGTACGGAGCATTTGCCCATCCCGATAATCTTGAAGGCGTATTCTCCTTTTCCACTTACCGGGATCCCGATCCGTTCCGTTCACTTGGCTCCTTTCCGGAAATACTGAAAAAGCGGGGAACAGAAGGGATT
>Ga0082212_10002609_pt1 | contig 26127 bp, 25 predicted proteins | sample TergutNt197P3_FD_71548 | JGI IMG/M metagenome (GOLD analysis project Ga0082212, IMG submission 71548) | Neocapritermes taracua P3 segment gut microbial communities from Petit-Saut dam, French Guiana - Nt197 P3 | ecosystem: Host-associated > Arthropoda: Insects > Digestive system > Gut ...
TAAAAAACCATGGATACCCGTGAACTGCTCCGGAGAATAAAAGGCATTCCCGTTATCGCCGACAGCCTGGCGGAAAATATGCTGGCCGGCAATTTCCGTTCCGTGTTCAAAGGACAGGGAATGGAATTTGACGAGGCAAGGCATTACCAGTGGGGTGATGACGCACGATCTATCGACTGGAACGCCAGCGCCCGCTTGGGCACACCTTTTATCAAGATGTTCCGGGAAGAACGCGAACTAACCATTCTGCTCTTGCTGGACGTTTCGGCTTCCATGCGTAACGGCATGATGAAGACTTGGGAAATCGAACCTGCACTTTCTAAGAAAGCGGCGCCTTCCAAAGAAAGTACACATTCCGATGAAACCGATCAAAACTTGGGACTTTTCGGGCAGGCGTTAACGACCGCCGCGCTTATCGCTTTTTCCGCAGAGAAAAGCGGCCAGAGAGTCGGGGCTTTTTTATTCGACCGTGAAATAGAAAGGTTCTTCCCTCCTCGCAAAGGAAGGCACAATGTTCTGTCGTTTATTTCGGCGGCACTGCAATACCAGAATGAACAGGGGGTTCAAAAAAAGACGCATTTTCCGAATAAGCCACCGCACACTTTCCCGGCATCCAAAGAAGCGGGGGCTTCCTCCGTAACCAGCAATTTACGCACGGCAATTGTCGGCGCGGGAAGGCTGCTCAAACGGCGGAGCATGGTGGTGCTGATCTCCGATTTTCTCAGTACCGGCTGGGAACAGGAATTATGCGATCTGTGCCGAAGGCACGACGTGATTACAATCAGGATAAGCGATCCTCTTGACGAGGATTTACCCGATCTGGGTCTTATCACCATTGAAGATCCTGAAACGGGCCTGCGGGTATTTGCCCCTACGGGTTCTCCTGCTTTCCGGGATTCGTGGGTTCAGCAACACAAGGACCGTGTAGTTGTATGGCAAAACCTCTGCCGCAGAGCGGGTGCGGCCCGTCTTGAAGTTCCGTCAAACGCCGACGCGGCGGCGGCATTGAAACATTTTTTCAGCAGCAGAAGGCGGTAATGATGACGCGAAGATTATCTGCGTTCACCGTCCGGTTCCGTATACTTCTTTGTTTGCTACTAAGTACTGTTTGCACCGGTGCCTTTTCCCAAGACCGTCAGGCATACATGGTTCCCCCAAAAGTGTATGTAGGGGACAGGGCAAGTCTGATCGTTCCGTTAACAGTTTCTTCATTAAGTAATGTTGAATTACCCCACAGCAGCTTTCCGGTTTCGCCGGATATTGATTTCCACCGCATAGCAACAGAACGCCGGCCGGGCGGCAGCAGTCTTGTCGTTGAATTTTCGGCTTACACGCACGGGCTTCTTGAAATACCTTCTTTTGAAATTGCCGGTGAAGTTTTTAAGGGGCTTAAAATTGATATTCTTTCAATACTGGGGAATGACAGTACCGATACGATTCTTTCGGGCCCATCCTCCCCCCTTGCCATTCCCGGCACCGGCGTTTTAATCTACGGAACTCTTAGCGCGGTAATACTATCAATTATATTGACGCTTTGGGTTTTTCTCAGGGGCCGTGTACTGATGAAAGACTGGTTAAATATCTGGAGACGGAAACGGCTTATCGCAACAATGAAAAGGATAGAAAAAAACCTCCGTAAAGCCGTGGAAAAAAATGCCGATCTCCGTGAAATACTTACCATGCTCTCAACCGAGTTCCGCAGTTTTCTCAGTTTCCTGACAGGTGAAAATTGCAGGGCCATGACCGACAGGGAAATCGGCCGGCTAATGTCGGCGCATTCTGCGGCGCAGAATGCATCGCAAAATACGCGGCAGCCTGTGTTTCAAACGGAAAACGGCGGAACAAGTGACGGCGTGTTTCTTGAAGATTTCTTCTCACGTTGCGACGGGTTCCGTTTTAGAGGTAATGTAATTAACGGCGGTGAAACGCTGGCGTTATTGGACGATCTCAGATCTTACCTTCAGGTTCTGGGCACACGGGAGAGGAAACTGCATGGGGGAGAAGCCGCATGAACCATGCAAGTTTCGGTTTTGAGCGGACGTGGCTCGTAATTGCCGCCTTTATTTTCATTCCCGGGGCGGTTGCCCTTGTCCGGCTTCTCAAGAATCCGTTTGCCGTATCGGTTTCCCTGGGAGCACCGGGCGGCGTTCCGTTTAAGCCGCCCTTCAACCCCGGCGGTATTATAACCGCCGTGCGGATTTTCAAATACTGCGGTGTTTTTCTCCTCTTTGCAAGTGCCGCCGGGCCTGTCATCAAAATTACGGAAACCGTATGGTTAAACCGGGGTGCTGATATTATGTTTGTTCTGGATATCAGCCCCAGTATGGCGGCGCTTGACATGGAGGGTAGTAGCCGTTACAACACCGCACGAAAACTGTTAAAAGAATTTGCCGAACGCCGCCCCTCTGACGGCATCGGCCTGGTTGCAGTGGGGAACGATGCCGCCATGCTTGTCCCGCCGACTACGGACAGGGAGATCCTTTCACAGCGGCTCGACGATCTGCAACTCGGCGAAATGGGCGACGGGACGGCCCTGGGCATGGGACTTGCGGTTGCCGCCTACCATCTTGAAAAATCAACTGCACCCCGGAAAGCGGCGGTCCTTTTAAGCGACGGTGAAAACAACGCCGGCGCGATACATCCCGAAACCGCCGCGGCCATGCTCAAAGATACAGGTTCTTCGTTATGGGTAATCGGTATCGGTTCCGGCGGGGAAGTGCCCATTGATTACACCGACCCCTTCACAAGGATGCGCAGAACCGGGTTTTTTGACTCCCGTTACGATATTGAAGCGTTAAAACGTCTCAGTTCCGCCGGAAACGGTACATGGATTCAGGCCCCTTCGGGTGGTTCTCTTGCGGCCGCCTTTAACAGAATTGACGACAGGGAGCTAGTCATCCGTCGTTCAAGTGTTACTACCCGTTCCCAATCGATCTACCGGCCTTTCCTGCTGACCGCATTGTGTCTTATTCTTTTCGCCCGTTTTGTCAGGGTTGTTTTTCTGAGGGATCGTTTATGAACGGAGCCTTTTCTGTCGATTACCCTCTGGTTTTACTCGGTTTGGTTGTTTTAGTTCCCGTTATCCTGTACGATAATTTTTCACCAGGCCACAAAAATATCCGACAGAAACTCACCCGGCCGTTAAGGAAAAGGCTTTTCATATCCGGATTATTTTTCATGCTCTTCCTTGCCTGCCTTATCATCGCCCTGGCAGGCCCCCGTTGGGGGATCGGGCAGGCGGCAGGAGAATTCCGCCGGGGAATGGATGTGGTAATTGCCCTGGATGTTTCACGCAGTATGGAGATACGTGACGGGTATGAAGAAACGGGCATTTCCCGTTTGGAACGCGGCTTGTCAATTGTCAGGGAGGTTGTAACAACCGCACCGGAGATATGTTACGGGGCGGTAATCGGCAAAAGCGGTGGTATTGTCGCCGTTCCGATCAGCCGGGATAACGGGGTTGTGCTTGATTTTTTGGAAACGGCAGGTACATCCTCCCTTACAGGTCGGGGAACAAATCTGGAGTCGCTGATTGACACGGCGGCAAAAGCGTTTGTCGCCTCCCAGCCGTCGGTAAAGGTAATCGTTCTGGTTTCCGACGGCGAGGCGTTGTCGGGATCGTTAAAGGCTGCTGTCGGGCGCTGTAATCAAAAAAGGATTATTATAACCACAGTCGCCGTTGGCAGCGACAATGGAGGGGAAGTCCCCGACGCACAGGGTATTATCAGCCGACGGGATGCAGCCGCAATGCGAATGGCGGCGGGGTTTACAGGTATCGCCGCCAAGGGCACCGCCAGAGGCGGTACGGCCCGGGACGGCTTTTCCGGCGGTGGCTTCATTGATGGAAATCGCAGGGATGCCGCCGAATCCCTGACCGGACAATTACGTTCTTTGGCTCCTGAGCGGGAAATATCGGGAGATAAAAAGGAACACAAAGCCCGGTGGTTTTTATTCACTGTGCTGGCGATGGCGGCCCTGGGCGTATCAAGACTCTGCCTGGTGAAATTTAGTTTAAAGAAAAGACCGCTCTTTTTTGCGGTAATTGCAACAATGCTTGTATGCGGTTGTTCGGGCGTTTCCGGAAAACTCCTGATTATCCAGGGAAATTTCCAAAGCTCGCAGGACCGCTATTCCGAAGCGATAACCGCTTATCTTAAAGCCCTTGAATACAAAGAATCCGCACCCTATGCAGAATATGCCCTGGGAACGGTTTTTTATACCATGGGTGAAGGGAAATCTGCACTGGATCGGTTTTCCCGGTCCCTGCGTGTGCTTGACACATTCCCCCCCGAAACTAACAGGGAACTCCGTTACCGTATCCATTACAACACCGGAGTTGTTTTATTCACGGAGGGGAATTTTTCCGGAGCGGCTGATTCTTTCCGGGAAGCCCTGCGGATCGACGGAAAAAAGATCGAAGCGAAACGAAATTTGGAATTAAGCATTAAGTCGCATTCCAGGGAAAATACATCTGCAGACAGCGATAATCCCGATCAAAATGAAAGCAGGAACGAGAGCATGACTGTTTTGTTGGAGTATATAAAGCAGAAAGAAATTAATCAGTGGAGAAGCAGGACATGGCAGGAAGAAGAAGAAATAACAGGACCGGATTACTAATAATGCCTTTCCATAAACGAATAACGGGATTCCTCTTACTTTCCGCTTTTCTCCTGTCTTCTGCGGTTCTTTCCGCAGAAGAACCGGAAGAACAGGAGGAGGAAGTTGGTTTTCGCGTTCTTGTTTTGTATCCCGAGGAAGACCTTGAGGCGGGAATGACATGGACGCTGGCCCTGTATACCGAACACAGCGAACCGAACCAGGTAACCATACTGGCACCGCCCTTTACGGATATGATCTTCCTTGACCGGATGCTTAAAGGCCCCCGAATGGTGGGGGTTGACATTCATGATCACAGGGATGAAAAAACCGAAGGGGAACCCCCTAACGAAAGGTGGACGGTAACCGAATTCCACTTTACTTTGAACAGCCCGGGAACGCTCTCTTTTGATTCATTTACAGTCATCACTCCCCTGGGGCAGATAAAGACGGAGCCGTTTGAAGTGATCATTGAGTTACCTAAGGAAACCGTAGAAAGACCGCATCACAGATTCTCCTGGCAGGGGGTGCCTGCACAACTGAAAATCGGGGAAAGCGCGGTTGTCGTTCTTTCTCTCGCCGGCCGATATCGAACATTACCGCACTTGCCGGATTCCGGGCATTTTATACCGATGGTTCCGCCGGGGCATATATTTGAATTCATCCCGCTTTCACCCGATGAAATGAATACAGGTATTGCGCTTAAAATACGCCTCATCCCCCTAACGGCGACTCCGTTAACCCTGGACAGACGTATGTTTACGTACGACAACTCAACTTTTGAAGTACCTTCCATGCGGATACCGGTAAGCCGTCAGACCGCTGAAATGCCCGTTCGGGAAGGTGCAAATGTCCCGTTTAATTCGGATGCGGAGGACCGACCGGCAATAACGCCGGCACAATCCATCCCGCCCTTCCCCTCACTTAAAAACGCCGTTTCAGTTCACGACAAACTCTATACAAAACATCGGGCCGAATGTGAAAAAATTTTTAACACGGCAAAAGATCTATGGGAAAGAGGTTCTTCCGCCGATTCTTTGGCGGTACTTCGACGGAACGAAAGGGATCATCAAGCGGGAATAATCATAGCCATCGTCCGGCGTGAAGCGGAACAGGCACTTGGAATTACAGGGACAAACAGCGAAAAAAAAGATAACCCTTTTTTTACCCGGAGAAACAAGCCGCGCCCTGCCATAGTTAGAGAAACAACAGTTCACCAAATACCCGATTTGTCGGGAGCGGAAATCACCCGGTTCAGGGAAGGACAGCCGGTACTGGTATTGTCTGAAAACGACCGGAGTGTATTATCAGGACGAGGTATGTCCTGGCTGCAGGTTATTACCAATGACAGTGCAGGATCTACAGGCTGGATACCCGAAGAAAAAATTATTTATTATTAGAAGAAAGACATGAAAAAAATCAATCCGACGGATGCATGGATCAGCAAGTACGGGGTATACGATAAGGACGCGGAAGAAGCGGACAAAACAACCAATGCGGGGGAAAGCCGTCGTCGTCTAAGAAACAAAAAACCCGATGCGGGAATTGACATTCACGGGTTGAACCGTGAAGAAGCGTGGCAGGCACTGGAAACTTTTTTTAATGAATCCAAAAATGCGGGCCATGAAAAGATCCTTATCATCCATGGCAAGGGGAACCACTCAACGGGGGATGCGGTTTTAAAGCGCATGGTGCCGGAGTTTATCGAACGCTGTCCTTTTGCCGGCGAATGCGGCAGGGGAAAAGCCTCTGAAGGCGGAGAAGGCGCGACATGGGTATTGCTGAAAGGTAAGTAAGAGAAAAGGGTCAGCGTTCGCGGTAAATGATCCTGCCCCGGCTTAAATCGTAGGGGGAAAGCGCGACCCGAACCCGGTCGCCGGGAACAATGCGGATATAATGCTTGCGCATCTTTCCGGAAAGGTGGGCTAATATCAGATGGCCGTTTTGGTTGTCAAGTTCAACCCTAAACATGGTATTGGGAAGGGCTTCCCTGACAACCCCCTCAACTTCAATCGCTTCTTCTTTTGCCACGAATACTCCTAAGATTTAGTTTGCGAAAGCAAACAGGTTCAATTGAGATTCCGAACCTGCAAAGGTACGGAGAATACTCCTAGGCATTATGGTATCGGTTAACGTAATTTATGTCAAATGGTACCGGCTTTCATGTATGCCGTTTCACCAAATGAAAAACCATACAGGCGGTCCAGAATTCTCCCGATCTTTCCGCTGTAGGCCCTGTCCGCCGCCCATGTTCCGGAAAGACCGTCTATTGCGGGCGATGAACCGATTTTTACATAACGGTAACGGGGATCTACCAATGCGTTATTCAGAGGTTCTGTGCTGGCGTATGCTTTAAGGTGCTGTATGTGTGCGCGGACGCCTGTCCTGGGATCGGGAAAAGCCAGGCCGGGTTGTTCGGGGCCGATCGCTCCGAGACCGCAAAAATTGTTCTTATCCGGGGTAACCAATCCGCCGTAATGCAAAAAACCCGTTTCAAGACACATCTGGGCAAAGGCTACATCGTGGTTTACACCTTCGGCAGCCGCTTCTTCAAGGTAAAAATTAGAAAGAGAACGGATAAAACCGGCATCAACGCGGGAATTGTGACGAACTAAAAATTCCGTCAGTTTTTCACCGGGAACAACTCCTTTCCCCATAATTAACACGGGCTTTTCCGGCCGTTCGGGTATTGCCGGTACGGTCTCCGGGACAAGTGACACCGTATCAACTTTTGTTGACGGAAGACCGGCACAGGAAAAAAAGACAAACACCGTAAAGACGGTAACAGCAAGTAAAATATAATTCTTCATATCTACTTTTATCGGGGTATCCATAAGCAAAATAAAGAGGTATAATACTTTTATGAGACATACTTTTCTTGTGACGATCATTTCGTTTTACCTTTGCTGTGCCGCATTAACATGCCATCAAGACAACAAAACTTTTAAAAAATCCGGAGGTTCTTTTGAAGAAAACTTTGGCAAAGAAGCCAGTTACGCTCTGGGCATGGACATCGCTGAATGGTTCAAAGGGGATAATATCTACCCCCACATTGACGACTTTGTTCAGGGAATAACAGATATCCTTAGCGGATCCGAGACACGTTTTACTCTTGAGGAAGCGGGGAGGATTCTCAGGCAGGCGTTTTATGATCTTGCAGAACAATTCGAATCGGCAAGCAGAGAGGCGGAAAACGCATTCCTGGCCGAAAACAGCAAAAAACCGGGCATACATATCACCGAGACCGGACTTCAATACGAAATAATCACCGAAGGAAACGGTCCGAAACCGGCGTCTTCCGATACGTTAAGGGCAAATTACAAAATGTCTTTGACCAACGGTACGGTTATTGTCAGTTCCGACACCCGGGGTGAGCCTGAAGAATTCACCTTGGATGGTGAAATTGAGGGGTTGATAGAAGGTCTGCAGATTATGAATGCAGGCGGAAAATACCGTCTTTTCATTCCGTCCGATTTAGGGTACGGTACTGAAGGAGCAGGAGAGTATATCCCCCCCTATGCAACTTTGATCTTTGAAATTGAGTTGCTTGATATCATTCGTAACAATTAACAGGAATTAACACTATGAAAAATACCGTTATTATTGCATGTTTTTTTCTTTCCGCCATGGCAATTTATCCCGGGGCAATTCGGGAAGAGGCGGATCTGTCCGATGACAAAGCGAAAACAAGCTACGCTTTCGGAATGGTTGTAGGGGCAGATTTCAAACAGACAGGGTTTGAAATTGATTACGCCGCTTTTACCGAAGGACTAAAAGCCATTATGGAAGAATTGGAAACAAAACTCGATCGGGACGAGGCGATTGAAATCGTTCAAAACGCGTTTGAAAGCATCATGAACAGGCAGGCCGCCGAATCACAGGCAAAAGAAGCGGTATTCCTTACGGAAAACGCCTCACGTGACGGCATAACCGTTACCGAAAGCGGTCTTCAATACGAGATTATTGAAGAGGGAAACGGACCGAAACCCGAATCCGGCGACACGGTGCTTGTGCATTATGAAGGAAAACTTACCAACGACACGGTTTTTGACAGTTCTTACAATCAGGAAAAACCTGAAGAAATTCCATTGAACATGGTAATACCGGGCTGGTCCGAGGGCATTCAGTTGATGAATGTCGGCAGCAAATTCCGCCTTTTCATACCGTCAAATCTTGCCTACGGGGAATACGGGGCGGGATCGGTTATCCCTCCCTATTCAACTTTGATCTTCACAATCGATCTTCTGGACATCGTGCAAGAGGAAATGGATAACGAAGAAACCGCTGATTTCGCTGATTAAAACAGATTTACGCTGATTTTTACTAATAAAAAATCCGTGAAAATCCGTTATCATTTGCGATATCCGCGTTTAAAAAACAGTGAAACTCCGCTATTTTGCGTAGTAGTTGATCAGGCAGCCGTCGATTAAAATTTGCCGTTCGGTTTCGGTAAGAGGACCGAGTGAAGCGTTTATTTCTACAAGCCCTTCCTGTGCCAGCACATAGCCGGTAACGGTATCCGTGTTTTCCTTCAGGGATTTTCTTATTCCGGGGAAGAATATATGCGCTCCTGAAAATAAAATCTTTTCATCAGTTATTATAAAGGGGAGAATCCCCCAATTAATCAGATTCGAACGGTAGCGTTTGGTGGCGTATTCCAGGGCGAAGTTTGCACTGCCGCCAAGAACCCTCTGACAGGAGGCGGCCTGTTCGCGGGCCGATCCGTCGCCGGGTTTTCGGGCAAATATGGCGCTGCCAAGAGAAAAATCCGAAAGACCGATCTTTCCGCAGCCGGGAACGGATCGTATCTGTTTTAACAGAGTTGTTAATATATCCCCTGTTGTCTTGGTGCGCCGTAACTGTTCCAGCACTTGTACATCCTTTGCCCGCTGTACATAACCAGGGTCTTTACGGCTCAGGGTGAATTCAGCCAAACGCAGAGGATTGGATCGGTACGAAGAAGTCTCACCCGAAGGAATCAGTTCATCGGTGGTGGTGACAGGATCGGTAATAAAGCTGACAATTTCTACCAGGAGGTTTTCCGGCAGGGCGGGCATTTTTGGCCAGTCTTTGATGTTGGGGCCGAATTGCAGTTCCGTTTCAGTCTGAGGCTTACCGGCACCCGTGTCTGCTTTACAGCCGGCGTCCGTTTTGCGGCCGTCGAAGACCCTCTTATCGTAAATGTTTTTATCGAAGAAGAATCTGTATCTGCCAAACGGAACATCTATCTCCGTTGCGGCTGTGATTTGGCCGCCATTAACAACGGTTGCGGCAATAGAGCGGGCGTCCATTAGAGCAACCGATGCAATTTGCCCCTCGCCCGGTTTGGAGCCTTCGCGGTTGGGGAAGTTTCGGGTTGCGTGGCGGATCGAAAACTCCCCGTTTGCCGGGGTGTCACCCGCTCCGAAACAGGGGCCGCAAAAGGCCTCCCGCATAAGAACACCGGCACTCATAAAAATCTCTGCCGCGCCGTTTCTTATCAGTTCCAGATATGTCGGCTGGCTTTCCGGGTACACACTTGCGGTAAAACCGCGGTGCGCCATGCTCGTTCCGCCGCCTATTGACTTGCCTTTTACAATATCCGCGGCCGCCATAATGTTGTCAAAAATACCACCCGAACAGCCGACGATGACCGCCTGATCCGCCCAAACCCCTCCGTCACGGTATTTCTTTGTCAGATTTAAATTCAGGCCGGGAACACCAAGGGCTGATAGGCCCAGGGCTTCGAGGCCCTCTTTTTCGGTCTTTGCCAATATATCCTGCGCATTTTGTTTAAATTCCTTAACCGTATACACATTACTTGGATGAAACGGCAGGGCAATGCACGGTTCAATTTTTGAAAGATCAACATAGATAAGGCCGTCATAATAGGCAACATCGGCGGGCTTTAACTCTTTGTAGTCCCCTTCCCTGCCGTAAACCTCAAGCCGCTCCTGCACGGCAGAATCAGTTTTCCAAATCGAAGACCAGCAGGCAGTCTCAGTGGTCATTACGTCAATGCCGTTACGAAAATCCATCGGCAGGCCTGCTACACCGTCACCGACAAACTCCATAACCTTGTTTTTTACATAACCGTTTTTAAAAACAGCGGCGATTATCGACAAGGCGACATCGTGGGGGCCGACCCCCTCTGCCGGCTTGCCGTTCAGGTAAACCGCAACCACCTGCGGACGGGCAATGTCGTATGTTCTGCCCACAAGCTGTTTTGCCAGTTCCCCGCCGCCCTCGCCCACCGCCAGAGTTCCCAGCGCCCCGTAACGGGTGTGGCTATCTGAACCGAGGATCATTTTGCCGCAGCCGGCGGTCATTTCCCGGTTGTAGCTGTGGATCACGGCAAGATGGGGCGGGACATATACCCCCCCGTATTTTTTCGCCGCACTCAGCGCAAACATATGATCGTCATGGTTGATCGTCCCGCCCACGGCGCAGAGACTGTTATGGCAGTTGGTCAGCACATACGGAACGGGGAACTTTTCCATTCCGCTTGCGCGGGCCGTTTGTATTATACCCACATAGGTAATGTCATGGGAGGTGAGAGAGTCAAACCTTAGCCGGAGATTTACTTCATCACCACCGTCACTCTGTGACGCATTATGCGATGCAAGAATTCCATAAGCGATAGTACCTTTGAGTGCTTCATCCTTGGAAACAGAAACACCCTCCTGCTTTAGCTTAGCGGCTGCTTCCGCGTCATCCTTAATTATTTGAGTTCCGTTAACGAGATAAGCCCCTGTATTAAAAATCTCTATCATATTGTCCTTCGTTCTTTATTGCCCTTTTCAAACTCATTGAAAATCCGGCCTGTATACAAATATTGCGGAAACTTTACCTGCCGAAAAATTAATTCTTAAGGAAACAGGCCAAGCGCCGCCGGGGATGTTGTATAAAAGGTAATCGCCTTCATCCGTGACATTTTCTCCCAATACCAGCAGTGCAACAGCTTTTACATCGCCTATATTGATGCCAAAAACGGATTTCAGCCCCACCTGCCATATCCTGTCACGGTAAATATAAAAATCCCCTTCGCCGTATGTAAACACCACATCATCCTGCCAATGCTCATCCCCCCTTGAAGAATACACGGCCCGGGGCGTGCCGAAACGGTTAAACATATCTTCCAGCTTCATGCCTATGTACGAGAAAGGTTCTTCTTTCCGTTCTTCCGAAACGGAGACCTGGGAAAAAAGAGGCGGTACAACCGAAATGAGGAACAGCCAAATGAAAGAAGAACGCCGTAACATCAGAATTATTTCCAACTCAATTGTATCTTACAAAAAATAATACGCTTCCACATTGTCCAAATACGCCCCGTCAAAACCTGCATCAATTATTTTCTTGATGTAGGAGTCATTATTGCCAAAAATAATATCTTGCCATTCGGTATGCCAAAATTGAACCCAAAATTCATCGGGGTATCCTTCGTATTTCTTTTTTAGCCACAACGGATTGCCTTTTTTCCATCCTGTTTGCCAATAATAACGGTAATTCTCCGCCGACCCGATACTTATATACGAAATAACCAGACGTTTTCCCCCGTTGGCTTTGGTTTTAAGCTGTTGAATATCATATGGAGTTAAAGCAACCTCCTCGAAAAAAAGATCGATCAAAACAATGTCATAATTTGTCGCCTTGACGGCGTCTATCATCGTCTGTTTGTCGGCAAAATTATCAGTGCTGATGAGATACAGATAATTTTTCGCATCGGCCAAGGTATTGATATCGCCTGTGTTTACATTTCGTATATCCGTTGCCGGGGGGATATCCATATAATCATAGTTATCCGACCTTCTCGGAAAGGCTATAAAACCTTCATTGATACTTCGATCTAGAGCATCGGGAACTTTGCTATTATCTTTGACATAATCGGAAACCATAATTTTTTTTACCTTCGATTTTAGGGTTTGCAGCATTTTCAACCTGTCCTTGTCTACACGCAATGGACCGTCGTAAAAAAGTTCTTCTATCCCGATACCGTCAATTGCGTCGACATACGAAGACTTTACCCCGTCAGCCGGTTCGGTGTTGTTAAAGGCTAACTCTTCCCCGTTTTGCGGAATAATAATAAAATCGGGGTTTAAGTCCCGTGCATACGAGGATATTTTTTCTACAAAGCTCTGCATCCGCGCCGCGTATTCGTCGGTATTTTTGCTATTGATGAAAATTTTATCATTATTTTTACAGGAGCATACCATTCCTGATGCAACCATAATCATCACTGTTAAAAGACAACACTTCAACTTCACAATACCCCCCTTAAATTTCGTACCGTTGGGTTTTTTCAACTATTTCCTAATGTTATACTACGATTTCCCCATTTATTCAATGTTGATATTGATTCCCGGTCTTTATCCCCACTCCCAGGCATCCTGCAACGGCCCGTTCCCTGCCCGGAATACCGCCGTGAACAGGGGTGTTTACCGTGCGGATCTTTCCATCAGGGAAACGCAGGGCAAGGGCGCTTGAACCGCCGCCGTCAAAGTTTATCCCTTCAGAGGCACCGAACGCCAGCAATAAAAGGGCAGTTTCCTTTTCAGTGGCCCCGATGCTGCCGGGCCGCCGTCCGTCAATAACAAGCAGGTAAAGAAACCTCCCATCGGAGGAAATACCGACAGCACTGCGCGGGTGGCGTATGTTTAAATCAGCCACCCTTTCAACAGGTTTGCCGTTCTCCAGTATCCGGCGAAAACCGCCGACAGCGTTTTCAATTGAAACAGCCGCCGGCGGTGCAACCGGCTGTGTCGTGTTTACATCCGAGCCTGTTTCGGATTGGGCAATAATCACCGCCCCGCCTCCGGTGTAAAAAATCAGTGCGTCATATACGGGATGCGGCGGCGAGATCATTACACCGCCGGAAATAACAAGGCCGATATTTACCCTCGGCTCCCCCTCAACAGCCGATGAGGTGTCAAAGGGCAAAGCGTTTATGCCGGCAAGGAGGTTATTTTCACGCACAAAAGTACTGACTTTAACGCTGAGGGAACTACCGCCATCCACGCCCTCAGCCTTGCCACCGGTGCGACCACCGCCTGCCACAACAATTTCCAATTCGGGGTTTGAGATATCTACTCTCAATGCATAAAATTCCAGCCGGGGGCGTGTTACCTTTCCCTCAAGATAAGCAAGACCTCCCGTAGCTTCCCGTGCAAAAGGCCGCCACACCGGCTGCACAGCTTCAATTGATGCAACACCGCCACCGGATGGCCTTTCATCTACAGGCGGAACCGAAACGCATGAGACAAAAACTAATAATATTATGAATAATTTACAAACCAAAAAACCGGTTTTCCCGAAGTTGAAGGGAATGTGCCGACTTAGCAGGTCTTTGTTATTCGGCACGACCTTTTCGGTTTCTTTTCATCAGTTTACGGGCAATAGCCTTCTTTTTCCGGTTAAGGATAGTGGAAGGTTTTTCAAAATATTCCCGTTTTTTGAATTCCCGAATGATGCCCTCTTTTTCCACCATGCGTTTAAACCGCTTGATGGCTTTATCAAGAATCTCATTGTCATCAATAATAATATGCGCCAAAAATTACCACCTCCTTTCCCGCCGGCCAGAGTAAGAGTTTATCTCTTAATTATCTTTTTCAGTAAATTTAACCACAAATTACGCGAAAGAATACGAACTGATATAGAATTATTCGTGTTCATTTGTGCTATTCGTGGTTTGTTTATCCTTTCGGATAACTCCCTGTTGAGTTATTTTACTTAAAACAGCGTCTTTGTCAAGAAGGGGCCGGGAAATAAAAATATCGGGATCGGTGTTTTCACCGGAAACCCTTATTTCCCAATGAAGATGGGGGCCGGTGGCAAGGCCTGTCGCCCCGCTCAGCCCCAGCAATGTTCCCGTATCAACCAAAACATTTTCTGTTACTTCGATTTTATCTAGATGATAGTAAAGGGAATAAACCCCCGGCAGATGTTCGACAACAACCGAATTCCCCGTGACGATCCTCGGCCTTGCCAGAACCACTTTTCCCGGGCCGCAGGCGGTAACCCTTGTTCCCGTCGGTACACCGTAATCGATTCCGGCATGAATAGAAATATCACTGCGGCCGTCCGAGTACTTGTAGACACGGCGGTCACCGAAATGGCTTGTGCGGCGGGTGGAACTGACCGGAGGGACGAAATTTCCCGCACAGTACAAGTCGGCTCCGGTTCTGTTAAGGATTCCCCACAGATGATTCGATTCGGCGGTTTTTTGCGGATCGGGTTCGGTTCGTATGCCGGTTAACACCGGGTTTAGTTCTATCGTTTCCGATTCAAATTTCCGTTCGGTAATTACCAGCGGGATCTCACCTAAAAGACTGGCCGTACCGGCAGCACCTTCAACGATTATCATCGCGGCACCGGGCTTTGCGGTAGTCGGTACCGTCAACACCGCAGCCGAAAACGGCTGTTTTCCGTCTTCGGCGGGTACATGAAAAAAAGCCGTTTTTGACAGCCGTTTTCCCTCAACAACCAGCACCGCCGTTCGTGCCCCGAATCCTGCTGTTGTGCCTACTGTCACAGATTCTCCCGGTACCGGGTTTTCCGGCACAACAGCGCAACGGAAAGGAGCTGTTCTGGTTTCTGATAAAATCGCCGGAGCGAATATGAACCCGGTAATTAAAAAAACAGCCGGCAGGATGCTGCGGGTTGTTTCTAAGAAAGAATATATCTTCATTCGCCTTTCCTGAGATCTGTCACCAACATTTGGCATGTCATAATGCCTTTGTACCAGTCACGGGAAATATTGCACACGACATCAACACGGTCGCCTATACCGAATTCTTTATTCAGAACACGATCGGCGGCATCCCAAAACAAAGCGGGCCACTTGTACTTTCCCCCCGAAAGGGTCATTTTAAGATGTTTTGATTCGGTTTTTCCGATAAAATTTATTTCTTCAACCATGAGGTTTTTTACCAAAAACATTAAAGGTTCGTTCTCTTCCCCGTAAGGGGCAAAACGATCAACTATATTTAAAATATCGGGATTAAGGTATTCATGGGGAAGTTCCGCATCAATGCAAATACTTTTTTCTTCTTCTCTGTCAAATTCAACAGTAGACGCCACTGTTTTCAAGCGTTTCAAAAAAGCATCCCAATTTTCTTTTTTCAGGCTGAAACCGCCGGCAAAAGCATGACCGCCGGAATCTATGAACAGATCGCCGCACCGCTCCAGGAGGCCGCAGATATTGTAACTTCGTATGGAACGGATAGAGCCGGTGCAAATATCTTCGGTTAATGAAACCGCAATCGACGGAACGTTAAAACGCCGCATAAGGCGTTGGGCGATCAGCCCGGTAACGCCCTTGTTGATCTCCTCACCGTAAACAAGGGCAAGTTTATCATTGTAATCGGAAAGGGATTGGCAGGCTTTCGGTTCCGCCATACTCCATATTTCAGTTTCCAGCACCTTCCGCTGTTTGTTCATAGTAACCAATTCACCGGCAATGCGTGCCCTTTCAGACGGATCCTTCTCAAAGAACAGTGCGGCGGCTTTTGCCGGAAAACCCATTCTTCGGGCGGCGTTAATTACCGGGCAGATCTTCCACGATATCTCTTTTACATCGAAACGATTCCCCGACAGTTCAACCTTGTCAAGCAGCTCGGCAATTCCGGGCCTTGGCCCCGATCCTGCGGGAGAGCCCGCAGGAGATCCCCGGGGAGAACCGTCAGAGACAAGCGATTTCAGACCGTTGCGGACGATGATCCTGTTCTCATCCAGCAGCGGCACAATATCGCCGATAGTACCCAGAGCGGCAAGCTGTAAATCAAACTGTTCGTAATTGTCTTTACCGGATGAGATATTTTCTTTTTTCCGGACAAACGAACGGAAGAGACTTACAAATACGTCAATTTCAGTAATTTCCCTGTCGGCGTATTTGCCGACAGTGGAAAGCTCCTTGATACGCACCAGACTTTTATCCGCAACCGAAGGAACCTCCCTGCCAATTTCAGGCGATGCATCCATCATTTCAATTTCAACACCGCCACCAAAAAGTTTGGCAAGAACCCGTTTCTGCAGGGGAGCATCCCAAACCAATATCTGCTGCCCCTCAAGAAAGGAAGGCAGCCGGGTTTCGCCGATGGGAACCATTCCCGGCACAACTGTTTCGGTAAGGGTTGCGGTGACGACCAGGTTGCGCATTTTGGCAGCTTCCACAATCCATGCGTCATTTACGGGCCGGGTGTTCAACAGACAAACAGACTGACCGTATAATTCACTTCTACGGGCAAAACGCAGAGCCGAAACCAGTTTATACGCCACACTGCAACCGGCAAGATCTTTAAACGGATAGCCCTTCACAGATGAATGGGGTTCCCCGGTGTTTTTTAATTTGGGGTTGATAATAACAAGAGCTTCGGGAAGTTCTTCCTGCGGTTCGTGGTGATCTGTGACAATAACGTCAACAGACAGTTCCCCGGCCCTTTTTATCTCGGCAAAACGTGAAATACCGCAGTCCACGGTGATGATAAGGGTGCCGTAAGCGGCGGCAAATTCTTCAACCGCATCGAGCGACAGGCCGTAGGGATCTTCCCCCCCGGGAATACGCCAGCTTACATCAACACCCTCTCCCGCCAAATATTCGGTAAGTAAAACCGTTCCGGTAATACCGTCAACATCGCTGTCGCCAAAAACCAGAACCTTTTCGCCTTCTTCCATCGCCGAGAGTATCCGTTCAACCGCATCCTCCATTCCCGGAAATTCAAAAGGGTTATGCAGGTAGTGCGGATCTTCTTCAAGAAAAAATTTTATCGATTCGGCGGAACATACCCCCCTGCGAACCAGAATCGAAGCTGTCAGCAAATCACAGCCATATTTTGAACTTATGTCTTTAACCTGCCGGGAAGATATTTCTTTTTTATCCCATTTCATAAAACCCTACTGTTTGTTTTTAAGTTCGGTTTTTTTCACTTCCAATTTTTCCCTTATTTGTTCGAACTCTTTAAGAATAGAATCGATTTCCGGGGTGTCTTTATGTATGCTGTCCTGCTTCCGGTCGATAAAGGCAATATAAGTTTCCTTTCCCAGATTGACAATAAGTTTACGAGCCTGAGCTTCAAGTCGTTTTATATCAAGAAGGAGAACTCCCTTTTCGCCAAGATCCCGTGTTTTAGCACCCGCTTTAACGGCGAATTCTTTTGACGCCGTAATTCCCTGATCCAGAAAATCCATCATTGTATCGCTAAAAGACATATATAACCCTCCTGCCCAAAGGCATTTCAGCGGTTCCTCATAAAAATTCGGAAATTGATATTGGGAAAAATATTATGACGACGTTCAATATTGGTAAGCCATTCGGTATTGATATGACCGCAGCCCAGCGCTTCGTAAATTGTGGTGAAATTCCGTAAAAAGCCTTCAACATGACGGCGGGCGTACTCGGTGTTTTCCCTACGGCAAAGGAAAACGGGCCAGTCCGACGCCTGGGCAAGCAGAATTTCCCGGGCAGCCTGGTTTAACGCCCTCTCCTTAAGACCTGTATCTTCGTAAAATCTGTCGGCAAGCTCTATCATTCGTTCAATTGCCCGGTTAATATGGCGGTATATCCAGTCATTGGTAGAATCAAGCAAAACTTCGGCATAACCGTTGTCCGTCCATGAAGAAAATTCGGGAAGCGAAACTTCAAATGATGAAACAGGCTGCTGATACAGGTATTCGGCAGGTGTCATAAACTGGATTTCACGGAAACCTGCGGCAAGCCGGAATAATGTTTCCAGAAAATGAGTTCCTTCATACCAACAGCGGCCGAAGTTGTCCGCACTAAAAGCGCAAAGGCTGACGGGAACTTCTTTCATAAACTGTGACGCTTCGGTTGCCCGGTTGAAGATATTTTCCAGGAAAACACGCGCGTGGTTTTCCGCCGCAGTACGCGCCGTATCAGGCTCGTAAAAATCGTCAGGGCCGTTGTTTTTTGTTTTCCAATACTTGTATCCGGTAGAACACCTGGCCCCGTTCTGTGACAATAACAGGTTCAAGTTTCCGGAGGGCAATTCAAAGCCTATATCGCGGTTATTGTCCCGGTACTGCCCCTCATCCCAAAAACCGGCTATATCAGCCGCAGCGTTAAAATCACGCGCCAACACAAAAACGCTCTGAGGCGTTTTAACGGGGAAGAAAGCCCCCCGCGACGGCAGCGGGTTTCCTAAAACCAAACCGTGGCTGTCAGTGACGGTGTAACCGAATCCGTAGGTTTGCAACAAAGGATCCAATTCCCGTGCCCAACCGAGTTCCGGGAGCCAAAAACCCTGGGGACGGATACCGAAACAATCACGGTAAAAAGTTACAGCCGTTTCAATCTGCGCCCGCACCGATTCGGGGAAATGGCAGATAAACGGCAGAAAAGCATGGGTAGCCGGAACGGCCAGTATTTCAATTTTTCCTTTTTTTCTGTAATGGTCCAGGGCCTTAAGAATATTACAGTCGTACCGTATTGTAAATGCGGCATGACGATCAACCGCATTGTCAAAATATTGTTTTGCAAGAGAATACAACGCGGGATTATTCCGGAGACGTTTTAGCTCCGCCTTGCCGAAATCGATTTGACGGTTTGTGTAGGCAAGAAATTTTTTCATTAGCAGATTGTCGCCCAGCATTTGCCCTAAAACCGGTGAAAGCGCAATGCCAAGGCGAAAGGGGACATGATCCCCTTCCAGTTTGTCGAATAAAGCAAGCAGGGGCAGATAGGTTTCCGATATGACCTCAAAAAACATGCTCTCTTCAGCCGAACCGGGGTTCAGATCAATATCATCGGGAAAAAATTCATTTTCAAGTATATTAAAACCGTTCTCGGAATTACCGGAAAACACATTTTTTGACGGCTGACGGCTTCGTCGTATACGGGAAGGACATTCCCGTATAAAAGGAAAATGAGCGTTTAGAACGAGGGAAACAACATATCTGTTATTCATCACAACGGAACCTCAAGCTTCTTTGGCTCTGGGCAGACGATCCACGCTGCGGGTAAGCGAATAATTTTCGATTCCGGATAATTGCGCCAGAGGATTCGTGTAGGCATTATTTACATCCGAATCTTGTCCCGGAACAATACAATTTTTGTTAAGGTTATTAATCAACCGGGGCAGCCTGAAAGGACGGGATACAGCCAATACGGCACCTCCTGTACCGTGCAGAGCGCATAACTCAACCTGAAAGAATCTTCCGTTCCCGGGTGGAAAACCTATGTACCGGGACATATCGTCAGCACCTACCGCCACAGAAAAAGCAACAACCCCGCCCTCTTGCAGATTGTTTTCCGCAAGCCGCACCGCTCTCAGACAGTAACCTTTAAAATCGGGGGAATTTTCATGGAGTTCCCGCTCATGGCTTTTGATTCCCCAAAAAACAAACACCCAAAGAGGATCACGGATATTAACTTCAATAAACGAAATATTGTACTGTTTCGGAAGAGCGGCAGAAGCACCAAAAACATCACCATCATGGTCTTCTTTACCAGTTACACCGTCACAGGCGGTATCTTCTTCACAGGCATCGCCGGCATGGTCGACGGCTGAATTTTTTTTGCCATAATCCACCAGTTCTTCAATAATGCTAACCCGTTGATGGTTGACAGAGACGTCCAAACCGTACATATCGGCAAGCTTTATAAGCTCTCCGTTACTCATGCTTTCCAAACGGTTCATTTCAAGCCAGGAAAGATCCATACCATGCTATAATGAGAAAAAGTAGGTTAGTTGTCAACATCCCCGGCGGTTATCTTACACTTTATTATCCGCTTTTACGGCGGTGGTCGCAGCCCGGGAAGCAATTCCTTTGGCCGGGGGCGATGCGGCAGAAGCGGCAGTTGTACCATCGATCTTTCCGTCGGACTTGTCGGCGGCCGTGCCGGCGGCCATGCCAGCGGCGGACTTACCGGCAGGCTCTTTTGCGGCAGGGTATTCCCTTCCGGGGAAAATTTGCTTCCGCAGCTTTTTCTCAAGTTCATCAGTAAAATCGGGATGCTGTTCGAGGTACTCACGGGCGTTATCCCTGCCCTGTCCCACTTTTTCTTCACCGTAAGAATACCACGCGCCTTTTTTTTCAATTATGTTGTATTTTACAGCACAGTCCAACAGACTGCCAATTCGGGAAATTCCCTTGCCGAAAAAGATCTCCATTTCAATTTTCCTGAACGGAGGCGCAACTTTGTTCTTTACAATTTTTACCCTCACGGAATTTCCTATCGCATCGGTATCCTTACCGCCAAGATTAATTGTTTCAATCTTCCGTACATCAAGACGAACAGACGAATAGAATTTAAGGGCGTTTCCCCCTGTTGTGGTTTCGGGACTGCCCATAAAAACACCGATTTTCATACGGATTTGGTTAATGAAGATCAGAACGGTACGCGATTTTCCGATAGTGGCGGTGAGCTTACGCAGGGCCTGGCTCATCAGCCGCGCCTGTGCCCCCATTTGCGCATCCCCCATGTCCCCCATAATTTCGGCCTGGGGGGTAAGCGCCGCTACAGAGTCCACCACGATAACATCCATCGCACCGGAACGAACCAGGCTTTCGGTTATTTCCATCGCCTGTTCGCCGTTATCGGGCTGTGAAACCCAGAGATCGTCAATATTGACCCCGAGGTTTTTTGCGTACACAGGATCCAGGGCATGTTCGGCGTCGATAAAGGCCGCAGTTCCTCCGGTTTTTTGCGCTTCGGCAATCGCGTGAAGGGCCAGCGTTGTTTTGCCTGAAGACTCCGGGCCGAATATCTCAATGATACGCCCCCGGGGGTAGCCGCCAATTCCCAGCGCTTCATCCAGCATTATCGATCCCGAAGGAACAACCTCTATGCCGGCCGCATTGTCATGTGATCCCAGTTTTATGAGTGATCCCGCGCCAAATTGTTTTTCAATCTGCAGGCGGGCCGCTTCCAGGGCTTTTGCCTTTTCCTCAGGCGTTGCCTTTGGATCGCCCCTAGTTTTTTCTTCGGTTGTTTTAGCCATAAGTATCTCCCTCCCTATATATGGCGCAAAGATGCGTTTTGCTTGAGTGTTTTGAAAAATATATCAAAAAAAATAAATAAATACTAGGAACAACCCAGGGCGAGCGCACTATATTCTTTTTTTTTCGCAGAGACGCAAAGTTCGCAAAGACGCAGAGTTGTTGTTCGAAAATGCACTGTTTAACTCCAATATTTATAGTAAAACATCACTAAAAATAGGATTTCTTAATATTTTCTCTGCGATCTCAGCGTCTCTGCGCCTCTGCGTGAGATTTTTAAGAGGAGTTCAAGGCATTTCGAGGGCCGGTTCAACACGGGGGGATCTAAGCTGGGAGGCGGCACGGGTCTGCCATTCACCCGCACGGCTTTGAACGGAGAGAAAATTCCAGATATTTCTTGCAGTTGTTGTTTTACCGTTACCGTACAAGCTTGAGGCAAGGTAATATGCGGTTTTATAATATTCGTTTTTTTCGATATAATCTAAAATAAGCTGGTTCCTCGTGAATTCAACAGCAAGAGATTCCAAACCTGTAAATGTATAATCATAACGTCTTTGAATAACTTCGTCGATAATTCTGGTGTTTTGAATAAGAAAAGCAAACATCAGGTGATCCTGCGCCCTGCTGTGTCTTCCAGTATCGTAATAAAAAAAACCGAGGAGCCGATGGGCCTTTTCGCACTCGGCGTTGGCATAACGGTACAGTGTGATAAAGCGGTTAATGCCGTCATTTTCCAGTGTGCGGTTCATCGCCTGCCGGGCAAAGGAAACACGCTGGGTCACCGCATCCGGTTGCGGCGGCCTGTCCGTGGCATCCGTACCGTTCCCGCCGCCGGCCCAAAGAGTGTCTGAAGATAAAATCGAAAGCAGAGTACGTTCCATTTCGTTGTACTCCCGCCTGATACGATATATGCCGGCGATTTTATATATAAGTTCCGCAGTGAAACCCGGATTCTCCAGAAGAGAGCGCATCGAAAGAGCTTTTTGAAACTGATCAAGGGCAAGCCCCAGCTCACCTTCCGTAAGATATACCTCGCCAATCCAATACTCTGCTTCAGGATAATCTTTTAGAGCACCGAGTGCGGAAAGGGCGGCAGAAGCGGAATTCTGTAAACTGTCTTTCGAAACGCGATAGTACAATTCTTCCAGGGCATCAGCGGCGGCGGCGTATCGCCGATCCTCAATGAAACGTTCAACCCAGTCAAGGGAATCTCCCATACGACGGACTTCCGAAACAGAAAGCAAATCGATTAAATCCTTCTCCATCCGATCGTACATTGTCCGCCTCTGTCGCCGGGCATCTTCAAATGTAAGCAGGGCGTGTCCGTAGTCGCCTTGCCTGAACATCTGCTTTCCCTGCTCAAGCGTGAACCACCAATTACTGTAGGTTTGGGCAGAGGCGGTATTAACACAGAGTAATAACACAAAAAAAGTAAAAGAAAAAAATTTAATTCCTTTCACACCCGCTCCAAAAAACACGCTTTATCAACCAATCCCGCCGCAGCGTGGACAGGTATGTACCCTTAGCATACAATCGACAGCCCTCTATATCCAGAACCGCAACCCAAGTTCCACATCGCCTCCCATATGGAAGGGCCTGTTTTTTCTCCAGTTACTGAGTCCAAAACAAGGGGCAACATCCAGAAACAGTTCGGCAGGTTTAGCAATATGCCACGACAAACCTATCGGCATACGGACCCCAATATCAAAAAAACCCCTTTTCATCATGTGGAAGAATCCGCCAATGCCGATATAATAGTCTAACTTGAAGTTATAAGAACCGTCTGAGTTAGATGTTTGTTTGTCGACGAGGTTGTTATCAAGAATGTGAAAATCAGCTGTAAGACCAACCCCCGGACAATGCGTGTGAAAAATTCCATAAAAAGCCCAAAAAACAGGGATACCCGGTATTTTCAGGCTTAAACCCAGATTACCATATCCCTTTTTACCATATTTTTCTATAGGAAACCTTTCTCTATCGGAGTCTTTTCTAAAAAATCCACCACCGCCGCCGCCTACGATCCCTATACCCAGACCTTCATGATCCGCAAACGCCATAGATCCAAACAACAGCCCGAGGACCAGAACCAAAAAAAAATTTTTCATTAAACATCTCCCAGTATCATTAATAATATTAAATACAAATTCTTATTTTTGCAATATTTTACCCAAATTTGTATTTAAATACGATCAAGTTCCTCGGCAAAAGCCGCATCCGCCTCTTCGGCGGGAACGGTTCGAACAATTTTTCCGTACCGGAAAATTAACACCTTATTCCCGCTACCTGTAATGCCCAAATCCGCATGACGGGCTTCTTCAGGCCCGTTAACCTCGCAGCCCATTACCGCTACGGTTAATTTTTTATCCATCGCGTATAGCCGGTGCAGCCAGCGATCGGTGAAACCGTGGGTATCAAAACCGTGCCTGCCGCAACGGGGGCATGAAACAACAACCACTCCGCCCCGCCCGAGTCTGCCCGCCGCCCCCTCGTTACCGGCAAGGGAGGCCAGTTCAGCCGCCGCACCCAGTATCTCCCTTGCGGCGATGATCTCGTTTTCCATGCTGTCGGAAAGCGACACCCGCAGGGTGTCCCCAATACCCTCCGCAAGCAACACGGCAAGGGCGGCGCTACTGCGGGCAACACCGGCGATCAGCGGCCCCGCCTCGGTAACACCGATATGGAACGGCACGTTTGTCCGTTCCGCAAGGATTCTGTTCGCCTTTATAGTATCGGCTATTCCCGAGGCTTTCATTGATACCAGAACATTGGTAAAATCGTATTTATCAAAAACGGCAAGTTCCCGCATAGCCGCCTCAACAAGGGCATATGCTACTGAAGACCTCTCACAAAGGCACGAAGGCACGGAGTACACGGAGAAAAAATTAGAATTTTTATCTTCCTTTGCGTGCTTTGTGTTCTTTGTGTCTCTCTGTGAGGAATTTTTAGATAAATCTCCACTAATCAGTTTCCGGAGATCCTGCGGGAGGCTGCCGGCGTTAACCCCGATACGGATTGGGATGTTTTTTTCTCCGGCCTTTTCCAGCACGGCTTTGACTTTTTCATCACTGCCGATATTGCCGGGGTTTATGCGTATTTTGGCTACGGGAAAATCCATACATCGAAGGGCTATTTTGTAATCAAAGTGAATGTCGGCAACCAGGGGCATGGAAACCATGCTTGCAAGGCGGCCAAGGGCTTCGGCAGTGGCAAGATCCGGAACGGCGAAACGTAAAAGGCCGCAACCCAGCGGGGACAGCCCCTCGATACGTTTCGCCGTTTCTTCCAACTGTGAAAAAGAAAGGCGATCCTTCCACATGGTCTGAATAACCACGGATGAACCGCCCCCTATAGTGACGGCGTTGACAGCCCCCCGGGCATGACCAAAACCGCCGATAGTTACCTTTTTAGAAATTCTACCGGTTTCCATACTCCCTCACACAAAGACACAAAGGAAAAATTATTAAAATTTTATCCTTTGTGAACTTTATGTGAAATTACACAATAAACTTATAAACTCGGGCGTAAGCTGACCATCGAAAGAACCATTACGAAAAGGGCTACGGTTTCCGCAATACCTACAACCAACATATACTGGGCAAAACCCTTACCGGTTTCCCCCTGAGCGTCGGCGGAGGCGGCCCCGGCCATTCCCTGACCGATGGCGGAACACCCGATGCCAATTCCCGATGCAAGACCAAAGCCTAAATACATCCAGGTCAAATGCGCGTTTGCAGGGTCAAGGGCGGCATTTACAATCTGGCCCATCAGGATATACCCGTAAAAAGTCTGGGTCATAGGCGCTCCCACGAACGCAAGCAACAACATGGAAGCTCCCTTATTGTTTATATAACTTTTCTTCCAAGCCCCAATCGTCGATGAACCGGCAATACCGACCCCGATGCCCGACCCGAGGGCGGAAAGCCCCAGCACTAAGCCTGCGCCTATCAATCCAACTAAACTCGAATCCATGCTTTACTCCTTATAGCATTTATTTCTTTGCCGTTTCTGCAAACGGTTTATACGCCGTACCCGACCAGGTTAAACCCACATGCGCGGAAAATTCCAGAGTGTTGAGCCTTACGCCGTGGACAAGCACCGACAGTACATTGAGAACAAGATTAAGCCCGTGTCCGAAAAACAGTAAAATTATTCCCGCAAAAATCAGGAAACTCCCAAATGTGCTGCCGGCCATTTGATTTACCACACCTGCTATGGAAGCCCCGGCAAGACCGACCGCCCAAAGCCTGATATAGGACATAATATCACCGAAGATACCGGTAACTCCCAATACCACCGATAAAATATTCTTGACGCTGGACAAAACCGATTGCGCTACACTTCCTTCATAACTGCCAAAGATGAAAACCAGAACAAACCCGGCCCCCAGCAAATACAGCGATACAGGGTACAGCTCGAAAGTCATTGCGTTGCTGTTACTGACGACCAGGAAAAACAGCACATTGAACATCCCGAAAAGCATTAAAAGCTGGCCGATATTGTTGAATACCAGGAGAGTTTTATCTTTAATATTCCTGATAATTGCTATGACACGGGCAATGGTAAGGTGGACCAGCGCCACACAAAAACAGAACATCTGCA
>Ga0082212_10002610_pt1 | contig 26118 bp, 28 predicted proteins | sample TergutNt197P3_FD_71548 | JGI IMG/M metagenome (GOLD analysis project Ga0082212, IMG submission 71548) | Neocapritermes taracua P3 segment gut microbial communities from Petit-Saut dam, French Guiana - Nt197 P3 | ecosystem: Host-associated > Arthropoda: Insects > Digestive system > Gut ...
ATATCGGGTTCAGTATGTACTCAGGTTTTTCACACACGATTATCATACAAAACTCAGTTCATGGGAAGGAGAATGTATATTTGAAGAACTTGAGCCGAAAAATTACAGGCAAAAAAATACTTGGAAAAATAACAGAGAAAAAGCGTATCAGGTTTCTGTTAAACAATTCGTCAGGTCGTTGTATAACAATTCGTTGATTGAGAATGGATTCCTATTGACCCATACAGGGGAAGGACTGAATCCGGCTATTCCAATCAGTAATCTTCCTCCCCTTTCTTTGGCAAACCCGAAAGATTTTTTGTCATCCGGATCTGATGAAGGATACAAAACACTGTATATTCCGCCTGATTCCACCATCGTTCTTGTTTGTTACGGTAAACCTGTCACCGAAAAGGATTTTTTAGATTTACAACTTGCGCAAAACGGACGAAGAATAAGTTGGTCTTCAATCGGTTCATTCCGAAACATAGTATTTACGCCGGATGATACGGTGCGCCTTTATCCCGACGGAACTTTCATGAATCCGCTACGGTTCAATCCAGGTGCTTCCTCGCATCCGCTTACGGGTCTTGATATGCTACTGCCCGTTGAATACGCTTCCAATAACGTTACTGAGGAGAATGCCATTGTAAAAAATGAATATTCGGAAGAAGATTCCGAACAATCGCTTTCACACACTTTAGAATGCGTCGCCAACCGTTTTGATACACAATTGAGCCTGTTTCCGCAGGAAAAAGTATATCTTCATACTGATAAACCTTACTATACTTCCGGCGAACGGATATGGTTCCGCGCTCATGTGGTGGATGCAGCCTCGCATACGCCGGTGACAGAGGTAAATTGCGTATTTGCCGAATTATTTAGCACAAAGGATTCGGTGGTCAGTCGTGTGAAAATTGGCATCGAAAATGATGCCTTTAGCGGATACATCCCCATTCCTGAAGATATTCCGGTAGGGGATTATACGCTCAGAGCGTACACCAACACTATGCGGAATTCAGATGAAGATTACTTTTTCCTGAAAAATATCAGGATTGGCAATCATCAGTCACGATTGATACAAGCGCTTCCGAAATTTGAATTTTTATCGGCTCAAAAGATTGGCGCCGACATCCGTTTTACGGGTATCAGCCCTTCTGCGCCGGTAACACCCGAATTGGTAAACATCAGCATCAACAGCGGGAAACCGATGAAGGTAAAATGCGCAAACGGCGTTTCAGGTATCAGTTTCAAACTTCCGCCCGGTGAAAAACAGCGGGTGATGCTGTTGGATGCCATGTACAATCAGTATCCGTACCGTCAATACATCAAAATACCTTTACCGGATGATGATTTCGACGTGACGTTTTACCCTGAAGGCGGTTCCACACTGTATGGCTGCAAAGGTCGTATCGCTTTCAAAGCGTTGCAGCGCGACGGAACGGAGATTGACGTAACCGGTATTGTTTACGACTGGCGGGGAAACGAAATTACCCGATTCAAAACCGACGTTCGCGGAATGGGACAGTTCTTCATGACGCCCGAAAGGGATGATGGAAATTATTATGCCGTATGCGCCAACCACAAGGGGCAAGCCAAGCGATTTGAATTGCCTGCCGCCAAGGATAACGGTTATACCTTATCGGCGGTATGGAACAAAGACTATCTGACAGTGAAAACGCTTCAACCCGAAGCGCGTAAAACCAACGATACGCTGTGCCTGATCATTCATACGCGCGGAGTAGTACAGGATGTCCTTATTTGGGAAAACATCAGCAAACCGGTTGCTATTGATAAGGATTTTTTTCCTTCGGGCGTATCGAATCTGCTGTTGCTAACCAAAGATATGATTCCGGTGAGCGAACGGTTGGTATTTGTACATAACAACGATCAGGCGAATGTTGTATGCTCGACCGACAGGGCAGCCTATCCAGCTAAAAGTCCGGTTGAATACGCGGTCAGCCTTACGGACGAATCGGGCGAACCTTTGGAGGGCAGTTTTTCGGTTTCGGTAACCGACGACCATGAAGTGGCTGTGGATACCACTTCCAACATATTGACTTCGTTGTTATTGACGTCTGATTTGCGGGGAAACATACCCGATCCCGCTTTTTATTTCCGAAAAAATAATCAGTCGGCTTTTGCGCTCGATTTGCTGATGCTTACGCAAGGCTGGCGACGGTACGATACGGAACGGATTGTACGCAATGACTTTATGCGTCCAGACACGTTATTTGAAAATGGATTTGAAATATCGGGAAGGATGGAAGATATCTACAGGAAGAAACCGATAGCAAATGCCAGCGTAAGTCTCTTATCTCTCACGGGAGGTTTTTTTGCGGAGACTACCACCGACCGTAATGGCCGGTTTTACCTGCACGATGGTCGTGCAACTGACAGTACGTGGTTCATTGTCCAGAAAACTTTGCAATCTTCAAAAGAAAGCGCTGAGTTAATGCTTGCCCTACCGTCATTTCCGGAGCGACGTGTTCCCATGATATCCTCCTTCACTCCGAAGCGCGATATTCTCGCAAAATATGCTGAAAAGACGGAACAGCAGTACGTGGACGAACAAGGCGCCAGAGTGATTCACCTGAGCGAGGTCGTCATTACGGCAAAAAGGAAGCCTGAGCAAAGGTCAAGCTTTTATCATACTGCCGATTATTCCATAACATTAAAAGGAACGCCGCCATCAACTTTGCGTGCTTTGCTGTACCGGCTTCCGGGCGTGTCTGTTTCAGAAAGCGACGCCGGATTTGTTGTACAAATCGCCAGATTTGCAAGCAGATATGACCTCCCAAACGACAAACCTGAAGACTGTTCTGCCATGTTTATGATTGATGATTTTCCCGCGGAAGACCTGTCAGGGCTGAATATATCGGATATTGTACAGATTGATCTTCTGACGTCTCTGACCAATCTCAGCGTTTTCGGAACCAGAGGAAAATGCGGCGTAATCGCTATATACACGCGATCAGGGAAAGGCGGCGCACAAACGTCTGCTAACAAATCGTATTATACCAAAAAAATCATGCCGCTTGGTTTTCAAAAACCTGTCGAATTTTATGCGCCCAAATACGACACGCCCGCGCAAAACACAAAACCCGACCTGCGGACTACCATTCACTGGCAGCCCAATCTCACGACTGACGAAACGGGAACGGCGACGTTCAGTTTCTACACGGCGGATGCGCCTTCGACATATACGGTAGCGATTGAAGGAGTTACAGAAGATGGGAAAATTGTATGTAAAAGGGATAAGATATTGGTGGTTGGAAAATAAAAAAGATACATGGATCAGCAATTACTTAACCCACATTGCAGCCCATCAAGTCGGAAACAGGTATATATTCCATTTTACCCCCGATTTTTTCATTAACCACTTAGGAACGTGTTAGAAGTAACTTGTAACATTATTTTTGCCTTATGCAACAATGTCTTTCAAAAGGAAAATAGTATTGTGACGGTTTGTTTTTAGCACGTTCCTTATTTTTCGACTTATTCAGAAATAAAGAATTATCTATTTGAAAGTAAAGAATATGATTTGGTTAGAATTTTTGAGACAAATGGTTCAAAAGGAAAGTTTAGAAAATTATTTTTAGCAAAAGAAATTGGAATTATTGGACTTATAGATATTAATGGTAATAGTTGGGTGTTGAAAACTAATGCTCCAATTAAAAAACCTAATATAATGATTAACAAGACATCATGTTGACAGAAATTTCATCGGAAAAATGCCGAACGCACAACGAGCGGTTTGGCGCAACGGCGGCAGTAACTCCGCAGAAAGTGACGTGCGGATTTGAACGAAAGTAGCCCGCAGAACGTTTAGTGTCAGCCGTCGCTTCGCCAAACCGCTGGGACGTTGTGTGCAAGTTGCGGTCGAAAAAACAGTAAAAACATGTATGTTAAGTATATAACAAGGCAATTCCTGCAAAGCCATCAGAGTAGGGGAAAAAGTGAAAAGTGAAAAATGAAAAGAAAACATATTATTATTTTTATAATCAGTTTCTTATCCATAAGTCTTATCAGTGGTTGTTCAGTGGTTGCCCATAAGATTTACTCACGGCAGTTTGGCAGGTACGAAGAACTTTCTAACAGAGGCATTTATACGACATACCTGACATGTGGTGAAATTGACCAAAACAAGTATGCTCGTGAAGAGATTCGTTTCAGCTCAGGAAAAAACAGCCTGCAAGGATTTATTTATGGCGGGTCGAACGACAAAGGTTTGGTTGTCATTTCACACGGATTAGGCGGCACAGCCGATGCCTATTTCCCAATGATTATGAATTTTGCAGATAATGGATGGCGTGTTTTTGCTTTCAACAATACAGGAGTTAGCGGTAGTGAAGGAAAAAACGTACAAGGTTTAACCCAATCGGTTATTGACCTTGATGCCGCGCTCTCGTATGTAAAACACTCAAACACGCTTGGTAATTTGCCTGTTATGTTAGTCGGGCACAGTTGGGGCGGTTACGCAGTGTGTGCTGTACTTAATTACGAACATGATGTAAATGCTGTTGTTAGTTTTGCCGCATTTAATAATGGACCTGAAATGTTTAGAGAACAGGGACTGTCTTCCGCAGGAGGTTTCTATTATTTTCTTTCTCCTTATTTTTGGGCAATTCAAAGATGTCGGTTCGGTAGTACAATGAAACTTACTGCTGTTGACGGAATAAATAAGACCGGTATTCCCGTAATGATTGTTCATAGCGCTAATGATGACCTGATATCTGCCAAAACGACTTCAATTTATGCTCATCGGGAAAAAATCACCAATCCTTATGTAGAAATTATTTTTTTAGACGATGATGATGCGGCTGGTCATGAATATGTGTTTTGTTCAAGAGAAATGCGAGAATATAGAAATATAGCAAATGAAAATTTGCAAAAATATTGGGCAGAAACTGAAAATCCTTCATTAGCTCAATGGGCAGTATACTATAATTTTGATAAAATAAAGGCAAATGAACTTAACGGCGAATTAATGGAACGGATAAACACATTTTTCAACGATGCGAGATAAGCGTATGAAATGAAATACTGAAATAGTGTTTAATGGCAGCAGCATTTCGATCCTGTTGCATAATCCCATATTTCGCACTCAATGCACACATTTAATCCGCAGCATTTCGTTGGTTCAAGTTGATATTTGACGTACAGTTCCGCAAAAAGTTCCTTTACCCGCCTGTAATAATCGACGTAAGGCGGTTTCATACTGCCCTGCACAGGTCGCCCCATGGGTATCCAGACGGACGCCGTTGGCATAATACCGCGCTCGGCGAGCCAGGTAACGCCCTCTGCCAGCGTTGTAAAATCCTCTATTCCGATGATAAAATTGGAAAAAGCCTTTCCCTGGCCGTATTTTTGCACGACGTATTCCAATACCTTTAAATGCCTGTCGCGACCTGTAATATTGACTTTTCCGGGCGTAATCTCACTTGCACGGTTCATATCCCACACTTCAAGGCTACATGCCACGCGACTTGCGCCCAACGAAAAATAACGGTCTATCAGGCTTAATTCAGCAGGAGGCGTGATATACAGCAGCATTTCGCCTTTGATAGACGACGGTAACGCCTGAATTGCCGTGAGGTATTCGGTAATATACGCCGCTTCGGTTTGTCCGTCATACGTTGAGCCGCCGGTAATCTGGACATTTTCAATTCCGTCGTTATCAAGAGCATACTTTACTATTTCCGCCACATCGGATGCGGGAACGGCTTGCGGCAGGGCTTTCCCTTTTTTTGCGGCATTTTCAAAATCCGCGCCGGAAAAACAAAACTGACAGGGCTGTCCCGCTGCCGCATATTCACATGGCCATAAACACTGGAACGCCACCCAGTCCAACCCCTGCAACACAGCATTTCCAACGAAAGGACGGCCTGAAGCGGTTTTCTGTCTGTAAAAAGCGCTTGGCGGCGGAAACGATACCGTATCAATTTCCATGTTATTGTAGCATAACGTTGGGCGGTCATTCAGCATACAAAGCGAAAACGGCGTTGACAATTCTCGCATGTATTTCAATAACCTCAGGTTATCCCAATTGAAAATTCGGGAAAGATGACGGATATGAAAGTTAGTATCGGTCAATTGCGCCAACGTACCGTCGCTCAGCAAAAGGCAGTTACAGCAAAGCGGACTCGCGCTTAACCGCGCCGTATTTTTATGAAACTGATATACTGCCCGATCAACCTTGATGCCGCGACTTATTATCAGGCACTTGAGTTCAACCGAATCGATGCTGTTTCCGTCAATTATGTATGTATTCATCTGCGTTTTTTAATCCCTGATTCAACAATTATATTTTCGGCAAGTGAAACCGTCCATAAATTCGGCGAAAAGTTCTTTTGCAAGTTTCCAGTTTTCAGGATTGATGCAATATCTCACTTTGGGAGGAAAAATCTCGCCCTGAATCAGCCCCGCATCTTTCAATATGGTAAGATGCTTCGACACTGTAGCCTTTGCGATGGGCAACACTTCGTGAATGTCGCCGAAAAAACAGCAATCCTGCGATGCCAAAAACTTCAGTATGGCAATTCGGGTAGGATGCCCCATTGCCTTGGCAAAGCGCGCCAACCGCTCTTCCTGTTCAGTATTTTTTTTGTTCATTTTCTGAAAATAAGGACTTTTTTTAATAAAACAGATTGCAAATATACGAAAACAATTTTTATTCTACCATATTTTTTTTACCTTTGCGATTGATTAGTAGATACATATATTCGTTGTTTGCCGAACAGCGAACAATAGTATGAACCGGTCATTCAAACTTATATAAAAAAAATCATGGAGAAGAAAGACATGACCGCCTTATTTAAGGCAAGTTACGGTATTTATCTTTTGTCGGCAAAAAACGACAGACAGGACAACGCCTGTATCATCAATACCTTTTTGCAGGTCACAAGCAGTGAACCTTGTATATGCGTAATTTCCGTCAACAAGCAAAACTTTACGAACGAAATGATTACGGCAACGCGGAAATTCAACCTTTCACCGCTCACTGTCGAAACGCCGTTTGAAGTACTGAAACGGTTCGGGTATCAATCAGGTCGAAATATTGATAAACTGGTTGATTTCACCGGTTATACCCGAAGCACAAACGGCCTGCTCTATCTGACCGGTTATGCGAATGCCTTCCTGTCGTTCGACGTGTTGGAAACGATGGATTTCGGTTCGCATACCGTATTTAAAGCGATGCTGACAGCGTGCGAAACATTGAATAATCAGGAAAGCATGACCTACGATTACTATCAGCGGAATGTCAAACCTAAACCGCAAACCGCAGAAAAACAGGGTTATCGCTGCAATATTTGCGGATATGTGTACGGGGGAGAAACGCTGCCGGCAGACTTTATTTGTCCGATTTGCGAACACGGGGCGTCAGATTTTGTAAAGATATAAACGATGAATACAAAAGAACATACCCATATCTGCCCTGCATGGGGAGCGGGCGGGCTTGATAATTAATTCAGGAAAATCGCACAAAACCCGCAGAAAATTCTGAAGCCTTATATCCGCGAGGGAATGACCCTATTGGATATAAGCTGCGGGCCGGGCATCAACAGTACGCTCGAACTGGTGATGCACGGTCCGAACAAGGGTATTATTCAGCCGGAGTAGATTGTAATATGGGGGCAATTTTTTACCGGCCAAAATTGGTTTTCCGACAAATTTCATCTATATTTGCAACCGAAAATAAATGCAACTCAAATAGCAGTAATTATGTCAGTAAATGAGCAACAGGAAGTAAGGAAAAAGTATTACGGCGAAGCCATGCGATACATGGACAACGCCAGGGAATACCTGAAGAGCGCCAAAAAAGAGGACAACATCTACCGTGACGCAAAATATGTCAGAACGGCATGCGGAACGGCATACAGCGGCGTTCTGGTGGCGCTGGACGGTTTTTCCATTGTGAAAGGCGTCCATACATCCAAGAGCAGGAAATTGAGAAAGTCCATCGAATACTATCAACAAATTCTCGGCCAGCAGGACCGGAAAATGCTTGACAATCTTAATATGGCATACAAAATTCTGCATTTATCCGGCTATTATGACGGGATTGAAGATGCAGTCGTTATCAGGCGCGGTTTTGATTTAGCCGACAAAATCATCGAAAAAATAAATCCGTCGCTTTCCTGAAAAAAAGCCTTTCCCATCTCTCAATTCTCAATTGCTTCCGTACCGAACTATCCTTCGCATTATTAATAACTGTGTCGTTTTCGGCACGGAAACAAAGCGACACATTATTTGATTTTTACACTAAGGAACGTTCTCAATTCTCAATTCTCAATTCTCAATTCTCAATTAATAAGTTTTCCGCCGCAAAGGTACGGAATTTTTTTTTTATGTCTTGTCGGTATTTGTTCCGACACGCTTGTCGGTATTTATACCGACAGACCTTGTCGGTATAATTGCCGACAGCCTTGTCGGTATTAATACCGAACATGGGCTTTTTCCTCCGCCGTACCTTTGCAGCGTCAAAATTAACAGTAAAATTTTTGAACTATGGAAGAATTAGACCGCAAACAGGAAGACATCCGCCAACGCGCCGAATACCTGATGCACCAAACCCGGATCATCATCCGCGAATTGGACAACTGGATGCCTACGGAAGAAGCCAACGAGAGAATGATGCGCGAAATCATGGAACGCAACAAATCAATAAAAAAAGGAGAAACGGCGCGTGAAGCAGGAGCAGAGGCCGATAGGTCATTGAGCGAGTCGAAATGCGGACGACGCCCTGCGGGAAGGCGTTCTTATAACGTCGTTGCCGGCAACGGAAACACCAGCGGAAACACCAACGGAAACACGGTAAAAAGCCATATACGTAACAGGTGGAAAGCGATGCTGCGCAAATTGAGAGCTATATTAATTAATAATTGAAAATTATTCCAAAATGAGTTTATATCATAAGCTGTCGAGATGTGCGACAAGTTCTTCTCTTGAGCGGACTGTTTTACCTTTTCCCTCTTTGATGCTTTGTTCGGCACGGTCAAGTTTAGCGAAAAAATCCGCTTTGCTCATCAGGGTTTTATCATCGGTAAAAGGTACAATTTTAAAGCTCCCTTCTTTTCGCGACTTCAATACAATGTCTTCGCCGTCGGCTGCCATCCCAAGGTATCTGCCTTGCTGCTCTCTAAACTGTCTTGTGCTGATTACTAACATATTTGTAATATTATTTTGTACAAATCAAAGTACAAAGATACAAAATAAATTGAAATTTTTAACAACATAAATTTATATCATAATGAAAAGGTATTTTTACTATCAGAACAGAGACGCGGCGGCAAGTTACGCCGCACAGGAGTTCGCAAGGGCGAACATGAGTGACAACGGCATCCTGACGTTGAAGAGTAATTCATCTGCTTGCTTCACTACCGCTCGCAGGGACGGAGCGGGAAAAAGAAGCTTTGACGAAAGCGGAAAGCACAATGAAAAAGAAACAGGCCGGATTGAAAATCCTGATATTCAAAACTGTCGAATTGCAAATTCAACAGTACGGAGAGGACTGGATTGCTTCGTGCCTCGCAACGTGCCTAAACAAAATCAATCAATGTGTCGCTTTCCGCAGGGAAGCAATGACGAGGGAAGAAACGTTAATGACGGAGAGGAGAATAAATTCTCAATTCAACCAGTCGTGCGCCCTACTTTTTGGCATCGCCTGAACACCCTTTGGGGGCTGCTCGCGGTCTGCTTTCTGTTTCTGCTTACCCCTCAGATTGCGAAAGCGCAGCAATTCATTAAACAGCCTGTCGGCGTGACGGTTATGGAATGTGAGAGCACGTCGCTTTCCGTCGAAGTTACCGGCCCTGTGCTGTTGTACGACTGGTACTATATCAGTCCAAATTCTAATACGAAACGCAGGATAGCAGATTTAGGTAACGACGGCATGTTTAGTGGCTATAATACTCCTACGCTCAACATATTACTCTTAACTGATTCATGGAGCGGAGCACAGTTTTATTGCGTGGTTGTTTTTCAAGTGTCGTACGGAGCTATCAGTTACGAATCCGATAAGGCAACAGTTTATTTACGGCACCGCACGCTGGAAGTTGCGGCGGGCGAAATAGGATTACCGTATAAAAACTGGAATATAGACGTCGACATTACATCCAATGCCGACTGGACAGCCGCCAGCAGTGCGGTATGGCTGAAGGTTTCCCCGGCATCGGGAATCGGTAACGGCAAAATCACGGTTACAGCCACTGAAAACACATCCGATTCGCGGCGAACAGCCACTGTCACCGTAACCAGCACAAGCAAGTGCCCATCATTATCATGTAAGGAAACTTTCACCGTCACACAGGAAGCGCCGCCTTTGCCTGCGCCTGAAATCACTATTTCATCGCAGTCGTCTTCCCTCCTTTTCTATGAAGGCGACATATCCGGTAATGTTTCTCTCTCTTTAACGGCGTCCGTCACGCCCGCTATGACGCTCTATTATCAGTGGTACGATCGTACGAGCGGCAGTGACGTTTCAATCGGCGGCGCCACTTCGCGAACATTTGCGCCGCCAACAAACCTTACGGAAGGTACCTACTACTACTATTGCAATATTTACGTTTCAAGCGGAGAATGGAAAAACTCCAACATAATGACGGTAACAGTACGGCCGAGGGCGGTCATCACCATCGACGACCAGCCTCCGGCTACGACTACGGTAACGGAAGGCGCGATATCGGGCAACCTTACGGTCGGGGCGTCCGTCACGCAAAACGCAACGCTCAGTTATCAGTGGTATCTATACCGGGGCGTTTCAAAACCTACTCCTGTCAGCGGCGCCACTTCGGAGACCTTTGCGATACCCGCCAACCTTAATGCAGGTACATACGAATACTATTGCACGGTTACCGCAACAAGAGGCGCTCACAGTGTAAATTCCATCCATACAATTGTAACGGTACAGCCGGCGGCGGCGGTCAAGCCTGAAATCACCATCACCCGGCAGCCTGACGGTATAACAGCGACGGAGGGTGCGATAACACAGAGCCTGACGGTGGAGGCATCCGTCACGCAGGGTGCAACGCTCAGTTATCAGTGGTGCATAAGGCAGAGCGACAATACATTCAGCCCTGTAAGCGGCGCCAATTCGGCGACTTTTCCAATACCCGCAGGACTTACAGCAGGGACTTACTGGTACGCCTGTTTTGTCGATGCCACAGGCGGGGCTGTCCGGGTGCGATCCAACACTGTTTCGGTAACGGTACTGCCCGCGGTGGCGGCTGTGCCTGAAATCACCATCACCCGGCAGCCCGGCGACATAACCGTCACGGAGGGCGCGATAACACAGAGCCTGACGGTGGAGGCATCCGTCACGCAGGGCGCAACGCTTGATTACCAGTGGTGGAAGGTAGCGGATCCCGCCAATTTAGCCACCGCAACGCTTATTAACGGCGCCACTTCGTTTACGTATGCCATACCCGTCAGCCTTACAGCCGGCATATACCATTACTATTGCGACGTCAGAACCTCAAACGGATCAATGGCCGAGGCGTCCGACGTGGCAACGGTAACGGTACTGCCCGCGGCGGCTGTTACGCCCGTCATCACCATCAAAACGCAGCCGCAGGATTTGACGGTAACGGAAGGCGCCATAACGGAAAGTCTGACGGTGGAGGCTTCGGTCGCGCCGGCGGAAATGCTCTTCTACGTGTGGGCCAAGTGCCCGCAACCTGCAACCCATGCAGGCGCCGAGAATATAGACGGCGCCTACGCGGCGACGTTTGCGCTGCCTGCAAACCTTACAGCAGGCACATACTATTACTACTGCTGTGTATATTCCACAAGCATGGTTGTTGTAAATTCCGACATTGCAACGGTAACGGTACTGCCTCCCGCTACCGTCCCCGCCCCGGTCATCACGACTTCGTCAGGCGCGCTGGCGCAAGGTACGGTCGGCAGCGACTACCGCGTCGCGCTGACAGCCGACGGCAACCCCGCCGCGTGGACGGTCGCATCGGGCAGTCTCCCCGCCGGCCTGACGCTTGACGCGGCGACCGGCATCATCTCCGGCAGTCCGGCGGCGGCGGGGACGTTCAGCTTTACCGTAACCGCCACCAATGCCGGCGGCGACACGTCAGCCGCCGTCGCGTTCAGCATCACGATAGACGCCGACACCGCCAACGACGCCGTCGCGCAGGCCTCCGCGCTGAAAGCGTGGGCGCAGGGCGGAACGCTGTACATCAGCGGCCTCGCAACGGGACGGACATTAACCGTCTACAGTATCACCGGAACGGTGGTAGCCTCCCTCAACCCCTCCGGTAGCGGGGAACTTCTCTCCCCTATGGGGGGAGCCGGAGGGGGCTTCCTCTCCCTTCGCCTGCCCGCACAGGGTATTTACATCGTCACCGACGGCATAACGGCGGTGAAAGTCGTGAATTGACAGCAAGGGGGGATTAAAATGAAACGATTATTATTATTGACAATTTTTCTTGCGTGCCTTGCGCCCGTTTTCGGTCAGGGGGGCAAACTCAAGAAGGCAGACCGCAAGCCTGCTGACAGCTTGGCGGTAAGGCAGTTTGTGGGCGATGCACAACTGATCGACGCATCGCAAAACGTGCAGACACGTTCGGGCGGCGCCGACAGCCTGAACCGTTCGGTTTTCACTTCCGGACAACTCCCGCAACTTCCCGCGGGCATCAGCCGCGATTCGGCGCTGTCGGCTGACGGGACGCGGACAGCGCCGTACCGAAGCCCGGCGAACGAAGCGGGAGTAAGGGCCGTTACCGGAATTTTTCAAAACCGTGAGACGGAAGCGCGTACTGTTATTATCGAACGTGAACGCAAGCATGAACAGGGACAGTCGCAACTTCGCTCGCTGCGGGCGTCGGACAGCGAAGAAATTACGATGAAATTTTTCCGCGAGACGCCCCGGCTGCACGTCCCCCGCCCCGAACTGCAAATACGCATCGACCGGACGGAAACCGACGACATCGGCATGACGCATGTCAGGGGCGTCCGGCTCTACCGCAACATTCCCGTTTACGGTACCGACTTCACGTTCCACATCTCGGTCGAAAGCGAGCGGTTTGCGGGCTGCATACTTGATACGATGCTGATTGACACTGCTGCGGCGCGGCTGAGCGCCGACGAAGCCGTCCGCATCGCCGAACGCGACCTGAGCCTGACAAACGCCATCCACCCGCCGGGCGATGCGATGAGGAAACTGCTGAAGTACGACCGTCCGCCGGTCGAAGCCGTTTACTATCCCGCCCGCCTCAACACCCTGCGCTACTGCTTCAGGGTCGCTATCCGTCCCAACTTCCGCGACGAATGGATATATTACATTGATGCGCAAAGCGGAAAAATCGTGGAGAAATACAATGCCACCCCCTCGGCAGGCCCCGCGAAGGGGACAGGCAGGGACGTGTATGGCACGCAGCGCACGGTCGACACCTACGAACAGGACGGCGCTCACTACATGCTGAACGCGACAAAGCCGATGTTCAATCCGTCGGACGGGTCGGGCGCCATTTCGGTGCTGGACGCGCGAAACGACAGGCGGGTACACCAGGGCGCCGACATCAACCTCGCCACATCGGGTTCGTCGCAGTGGAACAACCCGCAGGCCATATCTGCCATGTACTATACGGGGATGGTGTACGACTACCTGCGGCAAACCTTCAACCGCAACTCGTTCGACGGCATGGGCGCCGACATGACTGCCGTCGTCAATGTTCCCGACGAGGACGGCAACGGCTACGACAATGCTTTCTGGAACGGACAGCTGATAGCGCTGGGCAACGGCAGGGAAGATTTTAATACCCTCGCAGGCGGTCTGGACGTGATAGCACACGAGTTCGGCCATGCCGTCGTCTCGCAAACCGCCCGACTGGAATACAAAAACCAGCCGGGCGCCGTCAACGAGTGCTTTGCCGACATTTTCGGCGCGATGGTCGACCGTGCCAACTGGACTATCGGCGAGACGGTTGTCAAAAACCGTACCGTATTCCCTTCGGGCGCCCTGCGCGACATGGCCAACCCGCACAACGGCGGTCGAAGCGTCGACGACGACTGCTGGCAGCCGGCTCACGTGTCGGAAATGTATCTCGGACAGGGAGATAACGGCGGCGTCCACGTCAACAGCGGTATCCCGAACTACGCCTTTTACACGTATGCCACGGCGTCGGGCAAGGAGAAAGCCGAAAAGGTGTTCTACCGCGCACTGACGAACTACCTGACGCCGGTATCGCGGTTCGTCGACCTGCGCATCGCCGCCGTACAGTCGGCTAAAGACCTGTACGGCGACGCCGACGCACAGCAGGTGGCGGCGGCTTTCGACAGGGTGGGTATCCTCGACGACGCGGGCAGCGCCAAACCGTCCGACCTGCCCGCCAATCCCGGACAGCAGGGGCTGCTGATCGTCAGCGCCGACCCCTACGACCGCAACACCCTTTATAAGACAACCGACTACCGGACGTTCACCCCCCTCACGCAAACCGAAATGTACAGCACGCCCACCGTCACCGACGACGGCAAAACCGCCCTGTTCGTCGACGGCAGCCACTACATCCGCCAGTTAGACATTGCCGCCGCAAGGGAATTTGTCCTGACCCCCGACGACGGTTACGCCAGCGTCGCCATCTCGCGCGACGGCAAGCGCATGGCCATTGTCTCCGTCTACGAGGACGGACGCATCTACGTGTATGATAACGATTCGCGGGAATGGGCGATATTCCGCCTCTACAACCCGACGACCGGATCGGGCGGCGCGCGGTCGGGAGGCGTGCGCTATGCCGACGCCATCGAATTTGACCACACGGGCGAATACCTCCTTTACGATGCCTACAGCGTGGTCGGCGGTTCGATTTTCGGCGGACAATACGACTACTGGGACATCGGCCTGATACACGTATGGGACAACCGGCGCAACACGTTCGGGACGGGCGGGATCGAAAAACTGTTCACGTCGCTCGAACCGGGCGTGAGCGTGGGCAACCCCGTCTTCTCGAAAAACTCGCCCCACATCATCGCCTTCGACTACTTCGACGACGAGGGGACGTATGCCACGCTCGGCGTGAACCTCGCCACCGCCGACGTCGACGTGATGTTCCTCAACAGCTGCCCGTCATACCCCAGTTACAGCATGGACGACAAGCGCATCGCCTTTATGACACTCGACGGGGACGACTATACCCTCTATGCCGGTTACTTCGGCCTCGGCGGCGACAAGATTTCGACAGCGGGCGACCCCGTGATTTTCGTATCCGACGCCGCCCACCCCGTCTATTACGGTACCGGCACGCGCACACTGGGCGTGAAACCTGTCGCGGCATTTTCTGCTGACGTCCGTTCGGGAGGCAATCCGCTGACCGTCCAGTTTGTCGACATGTCGGACAACAATCCCGCCTCGTGGAACTGGACATTCCAGGGAGGCTTGCCGTCGTCGTCCACGCAACAGCACCCCAGGATAACATACAACACCGCCGGAACCTATCCGGTACGGCTGATGGCAACGAACAGTTACGGTAGCCACGAACTTGTGAAACAGGGATACATAACGGTCGGCACAACCGGCACGGAGTTTGTCGAACAGCCGCCGTTCGCCGTCTATCCGAACCCCGCAGGCGATTATGCCCTTTTGAGAGGCGTTCAGGGCGACGTCGCTGCCGTCAGGGTATTTGACATGACGGGACGGATGTATCCGGTATCCTTTTCAAACGACGGCCAGACCGTTCGCGTCGACGTTTCCGCGCTGCATCCCGGCATGTACGTTCTGCAGGCGACGCTTGCTGACGGGAAGATGCTGACGGGGAAGATGGTTAAGAATTGAGAAACGACATCATTGGTAGGATATTCATTCAAAAGTGATTGCAGTTTTTGCGTAAAGGCGCTGTTTGGTGAAAAAGTTGCATTTATAAGTTGAATATGCGGTTCTCAATTCTCAATTCTCAATTCTCAATTAAAAAAGTTCTCAATTCTCAATTCTCAATTAAATTCGTATCTTTGTACCGTTGTAAATTTCAAAAAATAGAAAGATGACGCAGATAATATTAAAAAACAGCATTGACACTATGCAGATGAGCGTATTGATGGGACTTTTCGATTCGTGGAATGTAAATGTGGAAATAACGGATGAGAAAAAACCTGAGAACAAAAGTTTTTCTCAACTTTTTTCAAACACTCGCGGTATGTGGCAGGATTATGATATTAATGGATCCGGACTGCGAAACGAAGCATGGGGACTAAACGAAACAACTGCCGTATGATACTTGTTGATACCAATATCTTTATTGAATATTACAAAAACAATCCTGTAATTTGTAAAATCTTAGATCAGATTGACCCCTCGGGAAATCGTAGTAAATGATGTCGTATGTGCAGAATTGTATTTTGGCGCAAGAAACAGGCAGGAATTAGCCGGAATTGTTTCCGACATGGGAAAACTGACCGTGCTGCCAATTATTCCAAAAATTTCCCGACTTGCAACAGATTTAGTCAGGCAGTTTTGTTTGACGAATAAACTGAAATTACCGGACGCACAAATTGCGGCAACTGCATTACTTCACAAGATTGAACTGTTCACCCTTAACAGAAAAGATTTTGCATACATTCCAAATTTAATACTGTACGAACAGAAATAAAAAACCTTGTACGTCATTGAATGGGTATGATGTGCAATCAAACAGCCGGAAATGACGTTTTGAGTCGCCCGTCATTGCGAGGCACGAAGCAATCCAGAAAGCACCATAATACATTGTTTTTCACTGGATTGCTTTGCAAGCTCGCAATGACGGAAATGCGGGACGTCATTGGTAGGTGGTTATTGAGCATAGTCGAAATAAACGAAGCAATCCAGCGCATTGATTATCACGGAATTGCAAAATAACATCATTGGTAAGGTATTCATACAAAAATGATTGCAGTTTTTGCGTAAAGGCGCTGTTTGGTGAAACCGTAAAAAGCAGGTACCTAATCAGGTAATAATCTTTTTCCACAATTTTGTTTTTCGTACTAAAACTTTTACTATCTTTGCCGTTTCAAATAACAAACTTATTTTAATACGTATATTATGGAAACAGTAATGCAAACCGTTACCATTGACGAAGTAAAAAAATCATTCCCCGACGAATGGATTTTATTGGGAAATCCTGAAATAAACGAGCAGAAACAGGCTATTCTTTCTGGTGTTCTTTTGTATCACAGTCCCGACAAAAGAGAAGTATGCTATCTTGGAAGACCCTTGACAAAGGATTACGATACAACAGCAATGTTTTTCAACAGGGTCACTCCACACAAGAAAAGAGGAGTTATAGCAAGTATTTATTATCCTGATACACGATGACTTATCAGTTTGAAAAAAATATAGAAAACGGAGTAATTTATGTAACTGCTAAATTAGAGGGCAAGCATACATTTAAAATGATGCTTGATACAGGTGCATCGTACACAACGATTGACGTTACGGCGCTATATTTGGCAGGTTATGCTATCGGCAGTCACCTTGAAACGGAGGAGGTAGAAACAGCCAACGGAATTGTGGAAGTAGGAATATTAAAAATCGATAATTTAACGGCATTAGGACATACCGTAAGTAATTTACCAATTCGTGTATATGATTTTATGGCTCATGGCATTTTGACTGACTACGACGGTCTTTTGGGGCTTGACTTTTTTGAAAATACCATATTGTGTATTGATATGAAAAACAATACAATCGAAGTGAAATAAAGAAATACAGAGATGCCAGCAGGTAACATGCGGTTTTGTGAAATTCGGGGGGGGTAGCGTGATAACCCTGCTTTGGTGTATCCCTTAACCGCCGGTGACAATCCGGACGACGTGTAGATGACTCCCCAACTTCGCTAAGCCGCCGGGACGTAATCCGAATACCTCGTCCATTCGGATTTGCATCCGCGTCACTCTTCCATTCGGATTTGCAATCCGAATGTATCCAATATGATTTGTAATCCGAAAAAAATCATCGCCATAGCGGTTCGGACTGCCAGCCAACGGGAAAGCCCATGGCGTGAATGTAAATGGTAATGGGGATGATGTGCCATCAAACAGCCGGAAATAACGTTTTGGGTCGCTCGTCATTGCGAGGAACGAAGCAATCCAGAAAGCAATATAATGCCTTATTTATCACTGGATTGCTTCGCAAGCTCGCAATGACGGCTCAGCATGACGGAAATGCGGGACGTCATTGCGAGGATATTCATTCAAAAGTGATTGCAGTTTTTGCGTAAAGGCGCTGTTTGGTGAAAAAGTTGCATTTGTAAGTTGAATCTGCAATTCTCAATTCTCAATTCTCAATTCAAAAAGTTCTCAATTCTCAATTCTCAATTCTCAATTCTCAATATGAGTTATTTATTTAGATAATCAAACCGTGTTGTCGGACAAATGGTTGCATTAAGCAGTTCTTCCAAATTCCTGTTTTCACTTTCGTGTAACATGCGTATCAGTATTTTGCGTACCCTTGGAGGGTAATTTTTCGACAAACTTACCAGTTTTTCGAGGTTTTCATATTCCAGCTGCGATACGTGCAATCTGAAAATTCTGTCGTATGCGGCTTGAGGACTTGTGCCGGGTATGTGCCGGTAATCTTTTATTGCATCCAAAATCCTTACCAGACGTAATATCCGGCTGTCATCGGGAACATCCACATACGCCTTTACACATTCGACGGATATTTTTTCAAATCTGAATGAACGTACCGGATAACGGACGGCGATGGTAATTACCGAAGTGACCTGATCCGTCAATGACATTTTATTATAAATGTACGCACCCGTTAAATATCCGCTCAGCTTATTGGTTAGATAATGTAATTTTTCATCCTGATATACAGGAAGATACCCCAACCCAAGACTTGATTGCCCGGGTTTGTAATAGGCTCCCTTTTCTATCCGAATCAGTTTATTCGCTTTAGACAGGCCTGAGAGAATTACCGCTACACTGGCGAATTTGGATAAGGGGAAATCAAAGTCTTTGAAAGTAAATATCTTACCTTCAGGAATCAACGCTATTTGCCTATGTATTTCAGATTTAAAAGATTCCATATCTCGCAAATTTTTGCGCAAAGGTATAAAAAAATTATGTATTTACATGTATAAACATATTTTTATTATTATTTTCAGTAATAACCTTTTTTTGTGCACCCTTCCTGCAGGGCGGAGACAAGCGTGTCGGTGAAATTACCGGCACGTTTGCCGGTATTTGTTCCGACAGACCCTGTCGGTATAATTGCCGACAGCCTTGTCGGTATTAATACCGAACATGGGCTTTTTTTCCCGCCGTACCTTTGCAGTGTCAAATTAACAGTAAAATTTTTGAACGATGGAAGAATTAAACAGCAAACAGGAAGACATCTCCCGCAAACAGGAAGACATCCGTTTACGCGCCGAAAACCTGATGTACCGAACACGGATGATCATCCGCGAATTGGACAACTGGATGCCCGCGGAAGAAGCCAACGAAAGAATGATGCGCGAAATCATTGAACGTAAAAAATCAATTAAAAAATGAAAGACATTTATTAACATATTAAATATTAAAAAGATGAACACGATTATCAGACAATCAGACGGTAGAGACGCGGCACGCCGAGTCTCTACAACCGGACGGACGGCATTATTACTGGCCGTTATCCTCGCGATACTATCCTGCATGGCGGGATGCGATATTTTCGACGAAATCCTGAACGAGGGCAAGGCGCCCGCCTTTACAGCCTTTTCGTTCAGCGGGCAGCGCGGCACGGCCGCCATCGACCGCGACAGGCGGACGGTGAAAGCCACCGCCGAGTGCGGCACGAACCTGGCGGGCGTCACGCCGCAGTTCGTCCTCTCGGACGCCGACGCGACGGCGACGGCCAACGGCGAAGAGCAGCGGTCGGGACTTACCGCCGTCGACTTCTCGCGCACCGTGACCTATACCCTTGCCTCCGCCGACGGCAAGGCTTCCGCCACATGGAGCGTGACGATAGAACTGCCCGGCGACTGCCCCGAAGAACGCGACGCGCAGACGCCCGCCATCACCGCCCAGCCGCAGTCGGCCGCCTACGCCCTCAACGCGACGGCAGACGCCCTCACGGTAACGGCTTCGGTCAGCGACGGCGGAACGCTCTCGTACCGGTGGTACAGTAACATGTCCAACAGCGCATCGGGCGGAACGGAGGTCGGCACGAACGACCGTACCTACACCCCGCCGACCAACACCGCCGGCGCCCGCTACTACTACGTCGCCGTCACCAACACCAACAGCGCCGCCAAAGGTGCGAAAACCGCCACCGCCTCCAGCGCCGTCGCCGCCATCACCGTCACAGCGCCGGTCGAAGACCCCGCTCTTGGCTTCATCACTTTTGCCACCTCCCAGACGTGGACGGTTAGCGGCAACGGTATTACCCAGGTATGGTCGGACGCAGTGGTCGTCTCTCTGGGCGAAAAAACCGCTTATGACGGCAGTAAATCCGATTTCCGCTCCAATCCGGGCTATAAAGGCAACCTGTTCTCTTTTCATGCCGTCGAGCAACACAAAGCCAAACTCTGCCCCGCTCCCTGGCGCGTACCTGCCCGTCAGGACTTCATCGACCTGGATAAAGCGCTGGGTGGAACGGGAACCAACGGCAACAAGGGCGAAGCGTACCGTGATAAATACCTCAACGTCTGGGGCGGCCAGTATAGCGGCTTCTGCAGTACGACAGGCTCGCTTGACGGTCAGGGCTACGCGGGTTATTACCATTCGCAAACGGGACGCGACCTTACATCGTACGCGTACCACATGCGGTTTATTAGCGGCGCCGCAGGTTCCGTCGAACCGGATACATGGAACCAAAGGTATTTCGGCTACACGGTGCGTTGCGTCAGGTAGTACGGGAAAAACAGCAAACCGTTAGGATACACATTTTTAATTAATTAAGTGTCCCGTTCATTCGGATTTGCAATCCGAATGTATTGAGTATGAGGATTTATAATCCGGAAAAAATAATATATCGCATTGAAAATGCTTATAATCAATACTGCCGGATTACAAATCCGGCAGGACAAAACGATATCTGGTCTGAAATAGTGTATGCAGGTTTATTAATCATTTGTAAAAAAATGACCCGCCGCAGTTCTTATGGGATGCTAAACGGGTACTGTCGGGCGCAAAGATACAACCTTTTTTGAAACCTTCAAATCTTTTTCAAAACAAATCTAAAAAAACTTTTGACGTCCTGTCCTTCCGGATTTGGCTCCTTCTTGCGGGAGCAGAGACCATTTGGTCATTGAGCCAGCCGAAATGCAGTCTATGCCTCGCAAGAAGGAGGAAGGCGTAGCCAAATCCGGCAGGACGAATTGTCGCTTTGCAACCTTTCCGTCATTGCGAGACAACTTGTTGGCGAAGCAATCCAGTGTAAGCGTTGTATACTGGATTGGTACGCCAACAAGTTCGGCGCTGCGCTCGGTTTGGCGTCGTTTCAGTTGTCAGAGGATTTATAATCCGGAAAAAATAATGTATCGCATTGAAAATGCTTATAATCAATACTGCCGGATTTGTAATCCGGCAGGACAAAATTCTCAATTCTCAATTGCTTCCGTACCGAAAGCGACACATTATTTGATTTTTACACTAAGGAACGTTCTCAATTCTCAATTGAAGAAATTTTCAATTAAATTCGCTACTTTTGCACCATAATTTTCAATTCACAATCAAACATAACAGTTATGGCAACAATAACATTACGGTACAATGCAAATAATTTAATCGCAAAAAAAACGGTTGATTATGTATTGTCGCTGGGTTTATTTGAAAAAACGGACAGTTCAAACCCGTTTGCGGAATCGGATAACGACATCAAAAACGGACGCGTGTACACGGCAAAAAATGCAGACGACCTTATTAATCAATGCCTGAAACAGTAACCATGTATGACATCAGGTACACAAACAAATTTAAAAAAGACGTCAGGCGTTGCCACAAGCGGGGTCGCGATTTGAAATTACTGCGCGAGGCAGTGGATATTCTTTCCAAAACAGGAACATTGCCTCCCGAATATAAAGCGCATCCGTTATCCGGTAAATATAAAAACCGAAAGGAGTGTCATATCCAGTCCGACTGGAAAAATAATGTATCGCATTGAAAATGCTTATACTCAATACTGCCGGATTAGATCCTGAATCAAGTTCAGGACGGCAGGACAAAATTCTCAATTCTCAATTCTCAATTCTCAATTCTCAATTCTCAATTCTCAATTCTCAATTGAAGAAATTCTCAATTCTCAATTGAAGAAATTCTCAATTCTCAATTGAAGAAATTTTCAGGCACACATTCCGACCTGTTTTAGTAAAGCAGTCATATCCGGTATGAAACCAAAGCGTGTAAACCAATTGAAAAAGGTTTGCACGCTTTTTTTTACCGCTTGTCGGTATTTCTTCCGACAGACCCTGTCGGTATAATTGCCGACAGCCTTGTCGGTATAAATGCCGAACATGGGCTTTTTCCATCGCCGTACCTTTGCAGTGTCAAATCAGAAGAAATTTTCAAATAAATAACAACTTACTAAATTTTTAAAAGATGAACAAGATTATCAGACAATCAGACCGTAGAGACGCGGCGCGCCGCATCTCTACAACCGGACGGACGGCATTATTTTTGGCCGTTATCTTCGCGATACTATCCTGCATGGCGGGATGCGATATTTTCGACGAAATCCTGAACGAGGGCAAGGCGCCCGCCTTTACCGCCTTTTCGTTCAGCGGGCAGCGCGGCACGGCAACCATCGACCGCGACAAGCGGACGGTGAAAGCCACCGCCGAATGTTCGGTGAACCTTGCGGGCGTCACGCCGCAGTTCACCCTCTCCGAAGCCGACGCGACGGCGACCGCCGACGGCGAATCGCAGCGGTCGGGACTGACCGCCGTCAACTTCTCGCACACCGTCGCCTACACGCTGACCTCCGCCGACGGCAAGGCAACGGCCGTGTGGAACGTGACCGTCGAACTGCCCGGCGACTGCCCCGAAGACGCCGACGCGCAGACGCCCGCCATCACCGCCCAGCCGCAGCCCGCCACCTACGCCCTCAACGCGACGGCTGCCGCGCTCACGGTAACGGCTTCGGTCAGCGACGGCGGGACGCTCTCGTATAAATGGTACAGCAACACGGCCAGCAGCACGTCGGGCGGAACGGCGGTCGGGACGAACAGCCGCAGCTACACCCCGCCGACCACCGCCGCAGGCACGCGCTACTATTACGTCACCGTCACCAACACCAACAGCGCGGCCAAAGGCGCAAAGACCGCCAGCGCAACAAGCGCAGCGGTAGCCGTGACCGTGGAATCCGGCGGCAGCACGACCGTCAACGCGCAGGCGCCCTCCATCACCGCACAGCCCCAGTCGGCCACCTATACGCAAAACGCGACGGCGACAGCCCTCTCCGTAACGGCTACGGTCACCGACGGCGGCACGCTCTCCTACCAGTGGTACAGCAACACGGCCAGCAGCACATCGGGCGGAACGGCGGTCGGGACGAACAGCCGCACCTACACCCCGCCGACCACCGCCACCGGCACGCGCTACTATTACGTCACCGTCACCAACACCAACAACAGCGTCAACGGAACAAAGACCGCAACGGCAACAAGCAGCGTCGCAACCGTGACCGTCAATGCGGGAGGAAGCAATCCGGGGGGAGACGGGACAACATATGAAAAACTTGCAGTAAAATATCATGTTAAAGATGTCGGAACAGGATCGGAATTTACATGTATTTTGAGTCATGACAGTCACGGGGACAGAACGCGTACCGATATGTATGCCAGTGTGCCGGGCATGGGTGATATGCACACGCATATAAACATTATCAATCATCCTTTGAAAGAATCCTGGTCATGGATTTTTGTCTCCGGCTGGACAAAACTGACATACGTAAACGATCCGTGGAACGGAATACAGTATCAGAAGGGAATGTCCCTTGAAGATTATTTTAAAAAAATAGGGTTTGTTGAACAGGGAAAGATGACAGTACTCGGTAAGGAATGTAGAGTTTTTGCCGGAAAAACAAAATTTGAGGATGGAGGCGAATACAACGCAAAATGGGCGGCATGGAACGGAATATGGATGTACATGGAAACTGAACCGGCAGGAAATCAGACAACAGGAAAACAGATATGGACCGCCACCGCCTACACCTTCGACGTCCCCGCCAAAGCCTTCGACCGTTCAACGATAGAAGTAGACTGGATAAAATGACATGTTGTCCGTTCATTCGGATTTTCCGTTCATTCGGATTTGCAATCCGAATGTATTGAGTATGAGGATTTATAATCCGGAAAAAAATAAAGTATCGCATTGCAAATGCTTATACTCAATACTGCCGGATTACAAATCCGGCAGTATGGGAATATTGCGCGTAAACCCATTTATATCGGTTTACATGCTTTTTATGGAATTCAGCACGATTTTTGTGTCTTACTCATCAAGGATTCTTTCAAATTCTCGAAAGGTAACAATTTTAGTTTGACGGTGTGAATGTAGCGTTAACAAATCATTATCGCCTGTAACTATAAAATCGGCCTGAACAGTTTCCGCAAGTGATAGTAGATATAAATCCTTCATATCGCGTACCGGCGAAATTGCTTTTTTATACGGTTCGGCATGAATGCAATAGGTATCAATTAGTTCCAAAACTGAATGAACGTCAGTTTCCGATACGTATTTTCTGATTTTGGGCTTCATTGCAACGTTTTGTATTTCATCAATGAGAAAGTTGCACACATACACATTCAATCCGGTATACGAAAAAATCTTTTCGAGCGCCTTCATTCTCTTTCCGATAAGGAACGATACCCATAGGTTCGTGTCGATGATAACCGTCATTTGGAATATCTGATGCTGCGGATTTCTTCCATTATTTCTTCGTCCGTCAATTCCACATTTTCGGGACGTGACTCAATGAATTTTTCCAAAACATTTTCCTTTGTTTTGAAAACCCAGCCCATCCTTTTTATAAACTCTTCCAGAAAATTTACATCGGATTGTGAAATGTTACGTACCAGTACATCCATATATTTATCTTTTTAAAACTGTTTCCGGCGCAAAGATACGAATTTAATTGAAAGTTGAAAGTTGAAAGTTGAAAAATTTCCCTGTTGCAGGAGGCGGAGGCGGGTAAATGCTCCGTCGCCGCATCCGTTCTGTCCGGCACGGAGGCGTAGCGCGACGCTACGTCGGGAAAGGGGCATTATTTTGGAATTTTGCCTCATTGTTCGCTGTCCTGCTCGGATTTACAATCCGAGTGTAGTAAGTATAAGGATTTGCAATCCGAAAAAAATAATTGCTTCCGTTCCGAACTATCCTTAATATCAAAATAACTGTGTCTCTTTACGAAGTGAAGAAAAGCGACACATTATTTGATTTTACACTAAGGAACGTTCTCAAACGACGAACGAAGTCCGTCCATTCGGATTTGCTTCCCGAAGGAACTATCCTAAGCATTTATAATAACTGTGTCTCTTTCCGTAGGGAAGAAAAGTGACACATTGATTTATCCTGTTATGGCACGTTGCAATTCGAATGTATTGAGTATGAGGATTTATAATCCGGAAAAAATAATGTATCGCATTGCAAATGCTTATACTCAATACTGCCGGATTAGATCCTGAATCAAGTTCAGGACGGCAGGACAAGTCCTACCAATGACGTCCCGCCCATCCGTCATTGCGAGGAACGAAGCAATCCAGTGAAAAACAATGCATTATTGTACTTTCTGGATTGCTTCGCAAGCTCGCAAAGAACTGTGTTAAACTCCAAATTTTTCAGGCATAATTTTCGATATAGCATGATTTATTTTTCACAATAGCGAAAGCCTGTTTAAGCAATTTATTGGCAACGGCAATCAGCGCCAGCTTTTTAGCCTTTCCTTTTGCTAATAATCTTTCGTACAGTTCCCTGCAAGCCCGGTTGTATTTTTTTGCAGATCGGGCGCACATATACAGTAACATCCGAATATGTCCCATCCCCATTTTACAGATATGTCCACGTCCTTTCACACTACTGCCGGACTGGACGATACGCGGGCTTATTCCAAAATAAGAAGATACCTGCCGGTGATTATCAAATCCATTCATCCCTTTTGTGTAAACCGTCAAAGCAACGGCAGTCTTCCGACCGATGCCGGGGATGGTTTGAAGATTATTCACGTCTTCATCACTATTT
>Ga0082212_10002611_pt1 | contig 26109 bp, 19 predicted proteins | sample TergutNt197P3_FD_71548 | JGI IMG/M metagenome (GOLD analysis project Ga0082212, IMG submission 71548) | Neocapritermes taracua P3 segment gut microbial communities from Petit-Saut dam, French Guiana - Nt197 P3 | ecosystem: Host-associated > Arthropoda: Insects > Digestive system > Gut ...
GAAAAAATCTGTTACATCTGATCAATCTGTTGATCATTTCCTTCCGGTGATTTTTTATGTGAAATTTGTGTGATTTGATATTCTTCGTGGGACTTCGTGTTCTTCGTGGTGAAATAGTACCGTGAACGGTTACATTGAAACAAACCGGTGCCCGACAGCGTGCGCTGGTGGCACAAAGGCGTGTCCGCCTGCGTCAACAACATGGCCACACTCTGCGCCGTGTTTTACGGAAAACAATGGAAAGCGTACTGGAATTACGCAAAATAACGCACCCAAACTTTTACTATACCCACCTTATAGGTATGAAACTTACTGGCGATAGCCTAACACCATTTTTATGATACAATGTCGGTTTTTTCATGGATAAAGTCCTTGATTCTATTTATGCCGCACATTCACAATCGCCTGTTGTGGGCAAACCATCCTGCACACGCCGCACTTGACGCACTTTTCGGGATTGATGTGCGACGATTCAAGCACAACACATTCAACGGCACCTGCGTCGCAAATTTGTGCGCATTTGGTACAGCCGATACATTGGTCGGTCACTTGAAAGTCGGTCAATTCCACGCATTTTCCGGCGGGACAGGCGTTTTGGACATGGGCTTCAAATTCCTGCCGGAACTCTTGCAGCGTACTGAGCACCATGTTCGGCGCCGTGCGTCCGAGAGCACAAAGCGAGCCTTGCTGAATGTGTTTTCCCAGCGATTCGATGCGAGTCAACAGCGTTTCGTCCTTTTCACTGCGCCGGGTGAGTTGCTCGACGAGATCGCACAACCGCCCGACGCCTTCGCGGCACATCACGCATTTGCCGCATGATTCCTCACGCAAAAACCGCAGAAAATACAGCGACAGGTCAACCATGCAATCGCGTTCGTCCAGCACGACCAGGCCGCCGGAACCCATCATCGCGCCGCTTTGTTGCAACGTTTCGTAATCGACCGGCAAATCGAAACGTGATCGCGGAATGCAACCGCCGGAAGGCCCGCCGATCATCACCGCTTTGATCGTGTGACCGTCTTCCGCGCCGCCGCCGATCTTCTCGACGATGTCCGCAATCGTGATGCCGATGGGCACTTCGATCAAGCCGCCTTGCCGCACCTTGCCCGCCAGTGCGAACGCCTTTGTCCCTCGCGATTGTTCGGTACCCACTGCTTGAAACGCTTTGCCGTCGTCGGCCAAAATCATCGGCACACAGGCGAAAGTCTCAACATTGTTGATGAGTGTCGGCATTCCGTACAGACCGCTCGTCACGGGAAACGGCGGACGTTTGCGTGGGATGCCGCGATTGCCCTCGATGGATTCGAGCAAGGCCGTTTCCTCACCGCACACAAAGGCACCCGCCCCGCGAAACAAGATGAGGTCGAAGTCATCGCCAAGCCGCTTATAATATTCGGACTGCTTCAAACTCGCGATGACTTTTTCCAAAACCGTAATCGCCTGCGTATATTCCTCGCGAATGTAAATGATGGCCGTCTTTGCACCAAGTACCAGCGATGCAATCAGCATGCCCTCCAGCACGCGATACGGGTATGATTCGAGTAGCATCCGATCCATAAATGCGCCGGGATCGCCTTCGTCGGCATTGCAGATGATGACTGCGTCGTGTTCTGTAGGGGCAGGGCTTGCCCCTGCCCTGGGGCAACCGCGAGGATTACCCCTACACCCCTCGTCCCACGCCATTCGCCATTTTTTGCCCGTCGGAAAACCGCCGCCGCCGCGACCGCGTAGCTTCGAGCATTCCAACAGGTCAATAACCTCTTCCGGAGTCATTGCCGCTGCTCTTTCAAAAGCGACGAAACCTCCGCTGGCACGGTACTCTTCGAGCGACTCCGGGTGCGTTATGCCGCTGTTGCGCGTCACCAGTCGCGCCGGGTCAAAGATTTCCTCAAGCGTCGTTTTCTCGACAAAATCAGCATTTTTCCGGCGGTAAAATTTATCGAGAAAGGCTTTCCCCTTCCACACGGCACGACGCAGATGTTGCGTCGGCGTATCGATTGCGGGTCGTAATGCTCCCAGATGATTCGCCAGCACCGCTTTCACTTCGTGCTCGCGAATTTGGTCGTAATGATACACGGCATCTTCGGTGACGACCATGACCAGCGGCGAGCGGTACGACATGCCGTGGCAACCGACTTCCTTGACGGCGAAATCGAAACCACCCTTGCGACGCTGGGCTTCGACTGCTTTGTACACCCGTGCGCTGCCCACCGCACGACACGACGAACAACAACAGATGCGGACTTCCGGGCGATACGGTTCGGTGGGCAAATGTTGCGTGGCGAAATCGTCCTCTTCCTGGGCCAGACGCAAAAAATCCTTGAGTACATGCGGCACCATGTTCGGCGTAACATGCCCGAAAATATGACGGTCGATTTGCACCGCAACCGCCAACATGCAGCAGCCGAGACAACTCACCTTGCTCAACGTAAACAAACCGTCCGGCGAAGTGTCGGACCAGGCTTCGGGATTGGCAATTGTCGCTTCTCCCTGAAGTCTGTTCCCTTGCCCCCTGAACCCCGGGATTTTCAGGTGCATGGCAAAGGCATCAAAGAGCGTTTCGGCACCTTTCACATAACAGGCCGCCCCGACGCAGACCTTGATGTGGTGCTTCCCACGCGGCGAAAAGCGGAACATTTGGTAAAACGACGCAACGCTGTAAATGCGATTGACCGGGATTTGCAAACGTTCGCTCAACGCGACCAACTCCTCGTGACGCAGGTAATGGTCGCGCTGTTGCAGCGTAATCAGCTCGGGTAGTAAAGGGTGTATCATGGTGCCGCCACAAAATAGTCATGAGAATGAGCATTTTGCTTGCATTATACCACAAATCCGCCGCAATCAGAGCCGCAATCGTGAGATTGCGGAAAAAGAATTTGAAAACGCCGTTCCCATCATCTCACGGTTGCATTGCGCGACAATTGTGCAAGATTCCTGTTCACGGGAATTTGACCTTTGAGCAACTCCTTATTGCGAACAACGATGACATCCACTTCACGGCCCCCCATGTCTTCAGGCGTCCAACGGTCGGCAAGATATTTCAGATCGCTGACGCGCGTGATGCACCATTGGTCTTTTGGCGTGATGATGGCCGTTATGAAATCGCCCTTCTGCATTCGCAATGATTCAAAAACCCCGCCCGGCTTGATCTCAATCACTTCGAGTGCACCTTCAAAGATGTAGGGCGAATTCAATTCGGCATTTCGCCGCTGAAACTCTTCTTGCGTCACTGCGGAGACTCGAATACCGAAAACATTCCAAACAAAATCCGAGTTCGGATTATCGGTACGCGTTTGATTAGACGGCGGTGCTGCTTGACGATTTTGCGTACTTTGGTTTACGTTTGCGGCAGTTTTGTTAGCGGGACCAACGGCAATTCCACCCGTGTTTGCGGTTCGCGATTTCGGGCTTTGCAAAACCATCTCTGTCTTATACCGCTCTCCGGCCCGATCAAACACCAATTGAATGACATCGCCGTTTTTTTTGTCGATCAGGGAACGTTGCAAATCCAGTTTGCGTTCGATTGCCATTCCATTGGCTTGCAACAGAACATCCCCGGGTTCAAGTCCCGCTTGATTTGCCGGACTCTCGGGGTCAATTGTGTCAATGGCAAGAATTTTATAGTCGTCAATATTGATGTTCGAAGTCCCAATCTGTGTGACATCAATTTCCTTGAAACGGATACCGTGATAGCAAAATTGGCTTGTATGTTGTTGAAAGAGATCGGCTGCCACTTCCATAACAAAATCAACTGGCAAGGCGAAGGCGATGCCGTTGGAATCCTGCCTGAGTGCGGAATTAATACCGATCATTTCTCCTTGGGGAGTCAAAAGCGGGCCGCCGGAATTGCCGGGATTAATTGCAGCGGAAATCTGGATCATATTATGATAGACCAAGTTTTCCTTGACCGGGACTTCACGCGGAAAACCACTGATTTCACCGCTGTTCGTCGTGAACTGATAACCGAAAGGATGCCCCGACACGACAACACGGTGCAATCGTCTCAATTTACTGGAGTCACCGATGACAATCGGGGAAAACGGTTCAGCCGATGTAATTTTGATCAGCGCGATATCCGTGGCCAGACTATGCCGGATGGGTTGTCCGATGTACTCGCGACCGTCATAAGTTTTGACTTGGATAATCTTGATGCCTTCAATGACGTGGTAGTTCGTTATGATATAGCCGCGAGGATCGACAAGAACTCCGGCACCGACTCCGTTGAAAGAAATGGAGGATTCTTTGCTGCCACCATAAACACCGGGATTAACCTTGTCCCCGTTGATGACGACCGTACTGTTGCACGCATCTTCAATCTTATCTATATCGATCGTATCGATATAGATTTCTTCAGTCAGAACCGTATTTGCACAAAAAACAAACACAGCCAATGTCAATAAAACGGCTTTACGAAAAATCATCTCAACCCCAACCGTAATTCCGGGACAGTTAATTGATTTTTGGTTTGATTTTCTATTCCCTCGATGACAAAACACTGTTGTTTTGCACAGTATGTCATATTGAGAAAATCAGCACAATCATTACAATTAAACTATAAGTAACTATCCGTATATTCGGAATTTTGGTATTAGTGCCTTGATGTTCGTTTTTTCTATCGTTAAACTTTGCCTATATTATTATTTTCTTTATTCTTGACAAAATTGCAATCAAACATTATTCTTAACTTTAACTATTGACGTAATTAGCGTCCAACCTTCAACCTCATCATTGAACATGAAACGACGTGATTTTATTTCAACGGGTGTGACGCTGGGAGCCGGGCTCGCGGTGTCGCCGCTTTTTGCAGAAAGCAATGCCGTTGCATCGGCTGACAAGATGCTCCGTGTTGCCATCGTGGGTTGCGGACGGCAAGGGCGGGCGATCATCAACGCCTGTCTCCGAATCCCTAATTTGCGTTTTGTTGCGGTGTGCGACATTTTGATTTCCGCAAGGAATTCCGCAAAATTTTACCTGGAGTCGGAGGACATTGAGGTTGCGGCCTACACCGATTACGTCGAAATGCTCGAAAACGAACGGGCGAATCTCGACGCCGTAATCCTTGCAACGCCGGATTTCGTTCACGCAAGTCAGGCCGTTGCCGCGATGAACGCCGGTTTGCACGTCTATTGCGAATCGCCGATGGCAATGAACGCCGATGAAGCCCGACAGATGATCCGTACATCGCGGTCAACGGGAGCTTTGCTCCAAATCGGATATGAACGGCGGAGCGATCCCCGGTATCGTCACGCGGCGGAAAAACTCGTTGCGTCTGAGTCGTGCGAACTGCTGCTCGGCAAAATCACGCATTTCGAAACGCAGGCCAATCGCCGGTTGCATTCCGAATTGATCTGGGCCGAACGTGACACGATGCCGCTGGAGTACCTGGCACGTTACGGTTACGGTTCCATGAGCGAATACCGCAATTGGAAGCAGTATCGCAAGTACAGTTGTGGCCCCTGTGCGACTTATTTTGCCCAGCAGTTCGACGTTTTTGAATGGTTTTTCGGCATACGGCCATCGCAGTTGTATGCTTCGGGCGGCAACGACTACTACACGTTCGGCGATTGCATCGACAATGCGACGGTTTTGCTGACGTATCCCTTTACTCAAGGAAGGGAGCAAAGCGACCCGCAACGCGTCGTGCGCGGGACCGGACGCGTTTGGACGACCACCAGCGGCGGTGGACGGCTTCCGTTTGAGCACATTTTAGGCACGTCGGGGTCGTTGCAAACGTCAACGAGTGTGGAAGAATTTCGCGTGTTTGCCGAGCCGGGATTGGCCAAATGGAATGAGTTTCTCCGGCGCGGCGATCTCAAAAAAATGAACGTTGCCGCAGAAGGCGAAGACCCCAATTTGATTCGGGTTCGCGAAACGGGCAACGTGGTCACGTATCTCGTCCCCATCGAACGCCCGGATTCCGTATTTCGCCTGCACATCGAAAATTTTGTCAACGCGGTGTTCGGTACGGAGCCGCTTCATTGTCCCGGTGAACATGCTTTCGCGTCTCACGTCATGGCTTGGGCCGTTGACGAATCGGTCGAGAGAGGCGTCAGCGTGGATTTGACCAATGAGATGTTTCAGTAACTGCCCACTTTTTTCTCACGAATAACCTGAGCGAGGAGCTTTTCCCACGAATCCCAGATTCTATCCGGGGCATACTCTTTCATCATTTCGTGTCCGGCTTTCCCCATGATGACTCGGAGATTTCTATCGTCCATCAAGATTTTGAGTTTGCCGGCAAAGTCTTCCGGCGTATTGTCCGCCAAAAAGCCGTTGACACCGTCAACGATCAATTCATTTACGGATGCCGTGGTTTTCAAACCAACACACGGAAGGCCGACAGCCATTGCTTCGGCTAATGCACTGCCAAATCCTTCGGATTTGCTGGGAAAGGCAAAAATGTCAGCGTTACGAAGAACGTCCAAAGGGTGATCCGTTGTCCCCATGAGTTCAACCCGTCCTACAAGGCCGGAGGAGACGACCATGCTTTCCAATTGTCGAAAATATTTTTCCTTGCTTGGGGGACCGTAAATCTCGACTTTCCACTCGGGATATTCCTTTGCCAACCGATCAAAGGCTTGGATGAGCAGATGCTGTTGCTTTCCCGGTTCCAAACGTGAGATCATCACGATCTTTCTTTGCGGCTTGTCCATTGTCAAGTCCGCCAATTCCTTTTCTTCAATCTGCGGTACCACATTCGGAATCACATGGATTTTACCATGATAATTTTTTTGAATCTCCGTGATGAAACTCTGTTGCAAAACCTGAAGATGAGGACAGGAATTGATTTTTGCAATGTTTCCCTTCGAATTGACGGACTTGGTAAATTCTCCGGCACTATTGTGATGCATGAGAATAACGGGGACATCCAGAACCGGTTGTCGCAGCATCGAAAAAAAATCGCCGACAGAATAGGGAATCACCACATCCGGATGGATTTCCCGGATGAGTTTCACAAGCGGTTCCCCTATCATTTTGTTGAACGGGTCTTCAACGTATCGTTCCAACATGTCCCGACAGATGGAAGGTAGAAATGGTCGAATCCCTTTGAACAAGGATAACGGTTTGATTTTACGCCGCCCCGAACCGTCGAGATTGATAAAATGGATTCGGTCGTCAAGGGGATAGAACGGTCGTCCCGTTTGAAAGGTATTACAAACAGCGTAAACTTCGTGACCTCGCGCAACCAGTGCATTGGCCATTTCGCAAAAAACCCGCTTGGCTCCTCCTGCACCGGCGAGGAGATTAATAGCACCGAAGTATTGCAAAACTTTCATGTTATGCCGCTTTACGTTGCTGATGAACCACTGTTTCGATCAGTTCTTCCCACTGGTGCCAAACTCTTTCTGGAGCATATTGCTTCATCATTTCATGTCCGGCTTTGCCCATTTTGACTCGGAGATTTCTGTCGTCCATCAGGATTTTGAGTTTTTCGGCAAAGTCTTCCGGCGTATTGTCCGCCAAAAAACCATTGACTCCATCAACGATCAATTCGTTAACGGATGGGGTTTGTTTCAATCCCACACACGGAAGCCCCACAGCCATTGCTTCGGTTAAGGCAAGCGAAAAACCTTCGGAGCGACTTGGAAAAGCAAAGATATCGGCTTGACGCAGCACATCCAGTGGACAGTCTGTCGTTCCCAGAAGTTCAATCTGACCGACAAGACCAAGAGAGACAATCATCTTTTTCAGTTTCCGAAAATACGTTTGCCCGATGGGAGGACCGTATATTTCCACTTTCCACTCAGGATATTTTTTTGTGAGAAGATGAAAAGATTGAATCAACAGATGTTGCTGTTTACCCGGCTCCAGACGTGAGATCATCGCGATTGTTTTTTGCGGTTTTTCTACCGTCAAGTCCGCCATGTCCTTTTCCGCAACCTGTGGTACTCCGTTGGGAATCACATGAATCGAACCGTGATAAATCTTACGTATCTCCGGGACAAAACTGTGATGCAAAACCTGAAGGTGTGGGCATGTATTAATTTTTTCAATTCTTTGCCTGGTATGAGCAACCCAGGAAATTCCGTGGGCAGCTCCATGAATCATAAGAACGGCAGGTACACTCAGCTTGGGTTGCCGCAACATGGAAAAATAATCACTTACGGAATATGGAATGACGACATCCGGTTGTATTTCTCTGATGAGTTTTACGAGCGGCTCCCCTTTTTTTTCGTGAAAGGGGGCTTCAAAAAATTGTTCCCACTTTCCTTCCCCCATCAAACGACGGAAAGGGTGGCAGAACTTCCAAGTCAATGGTTTATGTTTGCGATGTCCCGAACCGTCGAGGTTGATAAAATGGACCCGGTCGTCAAGCGGATAAAACAGACGTCCCGTATGAAAATCATTGCAAACGGCATAGACTTCATGTCCACGAACAGTCAGAGCATTTGCCATTTCGCAAAAGACCTTGGTGGCTCCTCCAGCCCTGGTAATCATGTTGTTAGTAGTATATTGAAAGATTTTCATGTCATGCCGCTTTTTTATTATCGAATCGCAGTGATTGCCGGATGTTGACAGTTTGAAGTTCTTCTGAAGATTCATGGGGGGAACGTAACTGAACAATGAGCCGATCCCGTTCGGCGATTTGTTCGCTTAATTCGCAAATACGCGATTCCCTTTCGTCAATCTTCTTGTTTTGCCGGAAAAAACGCAAGGCATTTTCAATCGGCTTGGTTAATTTTTTCAAACAGCGCGATACGAATGTGTGCCAGACGTATTTCCAATAATACGACTTATCGCCGAGAAGATACAAAATGGAATCCCGATTGTGTGATTGAATTTTTTCGCTATTTTGGAGAAAATCGATTTCGTCCTCATCCAAAGATTCCCGAAACCTGCGAACCATGTCAGGCCGGTGATTTTTGTGAATGCTGGTATAAGTATTCAAAAAGCCGTAAAACTTGCGTTTGAGCAACATGTCACGGTACGGTTCATACCTTCCTGTCCTCCGAAGGTGGTTCTTGATGAGTGCATACGTGGGACCGCGTCTGGTCAGATACCCCCCGCGTTGTCCCATGAGCGATTCTCCGCGAAGACGATAGTAGTAAAGTTTTTCCAGAATGAGTTCGACATGAGGCTCGTTGGCGAGGAGAATCCAATGCATAAACAGGTCCTCCATGGAATTTTCAGGGAATTGAGTACCGAGACCTTCGAAGAATGAGGTGCGAATAACACGGTTCCACGGAGCGGGGGAAAAACCAATGAAATCGCTTGTACTCGAAGGGGTGAGTGACCATCGACAGTGATTCAACGCACTCAATAAGCGACCTTTTTCACCGGCTTCGGCGGCTTCATGGTGAAAAAAGAAGACAACATTCGCACCGGTACTCTCAAGCCGATAATACGCCTTTTCGCAAAGGGACGGATCAATCCAGTCATCGGAATCGAGAAAATAGACGTATTCGCCCTGAACATGGGGGATCGCGGCATTACGAGCACGCCCGGGACATCCGCCGTTGGGTTGATCGATCACCGTAACACGCGAGTCACGACGTGCATACTCCTGAAGAATCGATAAGGAACCGTCCGTCGAACCGTCGTTGACGCATAAAATCTGAATGTCACGTAACGTTTGGTGTACAACGGAATCCAGACATTGTCGCAAATACGGTTCGACGTTATAAACAGGGATGATGATGGATACTTTGGGTTGCATGATTAATCTTCCGTGAAACTCACAACCAGTCCGACTCGCATTGATCGAACTCATGCCACATAACGATCCGGGACAATTGGCACGTATTGCTCGTTGTGGTCTTTCTCACTCTCGCTGAATTGAATGTCTTTCAATTTCTTATACTCGCCGCCCAGTGCGTAAAGTTCGGCATCGGTGCCCTTTTCAACGATCCGGCCGTCCTTGACGACACAGATGATATCCGCGTCCAAAATAGTCGCCAATCGGTGGGCGATCACGAAAGTCGTACGTCCCCGCATCAATTTTTTCAGTGCCGCTTGAATGAGCTGCTCCGAATGACTGTCCAACGCACTGGTGGCTTCGTCCAACAGCAAAATCGGTGCGTCTTTGAGAATCGCCCTCGCAATGGCAATCCGCTGCTTTTGTCCGCCGGATAACAAGGTGCCGCGTTCGCCGACTTCATTGTCGTATTGTAGCGGAAAGCCCATGATAAACTCGTGTGCGTTGGCCGCGATTGCAGCTTCCCTCACTTGCTCGTCCGTTGCGTTCGGGCTGCCGTATTTGATGTTGTCGGCAATCGTTCCGTGAAACAGGAAGACGTCCTGCGATACCGTCGCAATGTGACCGCGCAGCGACGCCAGCGTGAATTTGCGGATGTCATCGCCGTTGATGCAAACGCCGCCGTGTTGCGGGTCGTAAAATCTGCCGAGCAGATTGAAAATCGTGGACTTCCCGCCGCCGCTCGGCCCGACAAAGGCGCAGACCCTTTCCGGCTGAATCTCCAGCGACACATCGTGCAAAACATCGCCGTCGGCATCGTTATACGCGAAGGACACACGGTCCAGTGCGACGACCATCGGCGAACGCTCCAATTCCACGGCATCCGGTGCGTCAACGATGTCGGATTCCCTGTCCAAAAAGCTAAACAACCCTTCGGCTGCAATCAGGCCGCCCACAATGCCGCCGCCGACGTTGGTCATGGTTTTCGCGGGTTTATAAATCGCCGTCAAAGCCAGGAGAAACACCATAAAGCCGCCGGTGGACATTTTCCCGTGCATGATGAGGAAGCCGCCGGCAACCAATGCGAGGCACAAACCGATGGAAATCATAATTTCCAAAAGCGGCGTCTGCAAACCGGAAAGTTGCGTGGATTTGAACGCCACCCGGATTCGGGTGTCCTCAATCGTATCCATGTTTTTCGCTTCGGTCGCTTCGGTTCCAAAAGCCTGAATGGTTTTGATTCCGTGGATCGACTGGTTGATATGCGTAATGGAACCAGCCTCTGCACCGAAACTCTTACGAACGAGAAGACGGCGTTTTCGCGTAATGACGACCAGCGGCACCAAAATGCCGGGAGCAAGAAACACAAGAATGCCTGTCATTTGCGGGGCAAACCACAACATCAGGCCGATCATCATGAGCATCGTTGCCGTGCTTTGGATGATGTTGATGACGTTTTCGGTGACCAAGCCGAGCACGGCGTTGGCCAATCCGGTGAAATAATTCATGAGCACGCCGGTTTGCGAGCCGTGAAAATAGGAAATTGGCTGCCCAACCAAGTGCTTGTAGATTCGCCGGCGCAGGTTGGACACGCCGAGCAATCCGGCTTTGGTCATGGTCAGTGTTTTGGCGTAGCCGAACGCACTTTTGAGGCAAAACGCGGCGACCACTTGCAGACCGACCAGATACAGTGCGGCCATGGTTGCTTGGATGACGTCGTCTTCAATGACGCCGCCTTCTTCGGCGACGAGTCCTTTTTGAACGACTTCGACGATTTTCTGCACCAGGGTGATGGAATACGCTTCCGCCGTGGCGGCGACAATCGTGCAAACGACGCCGACGGCCAGCCACTTCCAATAAGGCCGACCGCATTCGCGCCACACCCGGCCGTACAGCGACCACTTGATCCGCATGTCAGGGTTTTTGTCGTTCTTGATGAAGGAGATGAGTTTTTTCAGCATGATGTTAATCCGTTATCTTCTATTTTCGTGTGACATTGTCCGTTCGTCCCCCAAAAGTTCCACATGCACGCAGATAAGAAACAGTATCAAAACAACTACCTCTTATCACCACGAAGAGCACGAAGGAACACGAAGGTAGCCGCCCCAATGCAATCAACAGGGCCGGCCAAACAATACTGATCAACAGATTTAGCAGATGTAACAGATGTTGATAAAAATACTATCTGATACATCTGTTTTATCTGTTGATCATTTCTCTTTCGTGATCCTTCGTGTTCTTCGTGGTGAAAATACCATGTAATCGCAAAGACAATTGACATCATCTCTGCGCTTGTCGAGTAGGAAGTAAGCAGTCGGCAGTTATAAGTCGGAAGTAAGCAGTTGATTGCTGACTACTTCCTACTGCCGACTAACCTCCGCATTTTCCATCACCTTCACCCCACCGTGTTGTTTCGCCGAGACCGTATTATCCACGAACACCTTTTCGCCTCGCATAATCTGATCGCTTTCGTTGCTCACCGAAATATTCCCGACTTTCGTGCCTCGCATCAGCGCGCGAACGTCGCGTTCCACTTCATGCTCAGTCGGTTCATCCATTGTTCTGCGACGCCGTTTCCAGAACAATCGCAGCATCTCATACACCTCAGCGGCTCCCGTGATATTGCTCCTGGCCGCGTCGCGCACGGTTCGGTAATAAACGTTCGCCAGCCGGAACGCCTCGTCGCCCGTCGTCAAAAGCATATCCTCCACGATCCGCGACCCCAGCCGAAACGCGATCAGCAGGTTCCGCAGCACTTCAATTTCGCGTACCAGTTCTTTCAATTGCTCCGTGCCGGTGATTGCGCCGTTTTGACCGGTTGAGTCCGTGACGAAGCCCGGCCAAAACTGCGGATATTCCTCCGCCGTATCGGACACCTTGTCGATATATCCATAACGCCGCACGCCCGAACCGCGGAGCCGCATTCGTTCCTTCATCGAAAGGACTTCGCCGTTCGCATTCGGAAGGAGCGAAAAAAACCGCTGATTCAGCGTTTGCAGATCGTCAAGCCATGTTTGCAAATCGCCGACAACACCATCATCCATTCCCCCCGACCCATTCGCAAGCGTCTTGATCGACTGCACGTTGGAAAACGCGGAGTTGCCGTTCGCTCCGGTGCCGGTTGCCATGACGCGAATGTAATACGTTGTATTCGCATTCAGCCCGTCGATGTTGAACGAAGTCGCCGCCGCATCTGCATTCAGCGTGACAGGATTCGTAAATAACGAATCATTCGCCACCTCAATGATGTAGCCGTTCGCATTGTTGACAGCGTTCCAATCAACGAGGATCGTACTGCTACTCACCGACATAATCACAAGAGTCGGAGCGGGAAGAGGATTGGGACCGACTTTTGGATCAGAGGTAAGAGGTAAAAGGTAAGAGGTAAGAGGTGTTTGCGTTTGACTCTTCCCTTTTACCTTTTCCCTATTCCCTATTCCCTCCCCTTCCAACATCGCGATCTTCTCTTGCAGTTCTTCGATCTGCGCTTCCATTTGCGCGTAGGAAAGTTTGCGATCCACGCTCTTGACTTGACTTTTCACTTTACGCTTTGCACTTTGAACTTTGCGCTTGATACTGGCTTTTTTCTTTGTCGGCATGATTTGACCTTTCTGATACGGCGTCTTGTTTATTGCGCTAGTGGCATTATTATTGCGCTAGTGGCATTATTATTGCGCTAGTGGCATAAGACGCTCGGTTAAACGGGGCTAGTTTTTTGTTGCGAGTTGTGAGTAACGAGTTGTGAGTTGCGAGCAGTGATTCTTAGTCCCGAAGGGACGTCATATCTATAACCCCCAGCGTAAGCCACAAGTATCTACACAACTTTTTTCATTCTTTTCAACAGATGAATCAGATGTAACAGATTATTGATAGCATGTAGAAACAAATAAAATAGAGAAAATATATCAATATGACAAAATCAAATTTTAAAAATATAAAAATTGATATTGAAAATCATCTTTTTTATTTTCTCTATTTTATGATAATGATTCTACCTATTTTCTCTATCTGTTTCATCTGATACATCTGTTGATGACTTGAAGTAGGAATATTTGTGTAGATACTATTGACTAAAGTCGGGGGTTATCGAAATTTCGTCCTTGCAGGACGATTTGCGACCTCATGGCTACCCCTTGGAATATGTTTTTTGGTTGCGGCCAAGCCGCGATAGGTCCTTTGTGGTTAAGAAAGCGGTTTTTTTTACCACAAAGGTCACAAAGTTTTTTCACAAAGGACACAAAGATTGCTACAGAAATGTCATTTCTATGGCGTTCTATGGTATAATAAGTTTTCAGATATTCCGTTTTACCTCTTACCTCTTACCTCTTACCTCATGAACGTCGCCGAATTACTGGAAAAGCATCGCCCGGACTGGCAGGAGTTGGAAGACCACCTGGCACGACTGACCCGCGTGTTCGGGCGGAGACGGGCCACGGAAGCGCAAGTCGCCCGATTTACGCAGTTGTACCGCGCGGCCTGTGCCGATCTCGCCCTGGCCGAATCGTACAAACTGCCGCCGGGAATCATCCGTTACCTCAACAACCTGGTCGGACGGGCACACAACCAGTTATACTGCGACCAGGCCATCGGCTGGTCGTCGTTGCCGCGACTGCTGTTGGAGGAACTGCCGCGTCGCATTTTCGCCGACGGTGCGTTTTGGTGCGGCATGTTGCTGTTTTGGGTGCCCTTTCTTGCCTGTGCCTGGCTGGCTTACCAATATCACGACGATGGTTTCGCCGAACGCATCGTCGGTGCAGGTACGCTTCAATCGGTGGAAGAAATGCACTCCCAGTCTGTCGGTGAAAGATCGCTTGATGATCGCGTGTTAATGGTGGGTTATTACATTCCCCACAATGGCGGCATCGGGTTGCAATGTTTCGTCGCCGGTGCGTTTTTTATGGTGACGGGTATTTTGATTACGCTCTACAACGCGGTCAGCCTCGGCACGATCTTCGGTCATATCGCAACGACCGGTGTCAGCGACAATTTTTATGAGTTCGTCGTTGCACACGGACCGTTTGAGTTGACGGCGATTGCAATGTCGGCAGGAGCGGGCTTGCGGATCGGGTTCGGGCTGATTTCGACGCAGGGTTACGACCGCATCGACTCAATGAAACGGGCGGCGAAGCATTCGTTTCCGATCATCATGTTCGCCGTGTTCCTGTTTTGTTGTGCGGCGTGTATCGAGGCGTTTATTTCGCCCAATCCGCTGGAGCCGCTTCGCATGGCGGGAATTGAGCCGGTGGATTTCAAACGTGCGATTTGCGTGTTGACCGCATTGATGCTGTTCGGCTATATCGTGATTTTAGGCGGCGTGCAATGGCTCCGTTCTGCACCGGAAAAGTAGGATAACGTGGGTTGTTAAGGTAGGGCGGTCACGCCGTGACCGCCGCAGCTTGCTCCTGTGGCACATTATACATAGTAATTCCATTTTTTCGTGAAAAATACCATGCAGACAAAAATCGAAACGGACATGGCACCGAAAGCCATAGGACCCTACACACAGGCGATCAAGGCCGGCGGGTTCGTCTTCACGTCGGGACAAATCCCGATTGATCCGGTGACGAACAACGTCGAGGAAACGACCATCGAAGGCCAAACCGAACGGGTCATTCTCAACCTGTCAGCCGTTCTCGAAGCGGCGGGCTTATCGCTGAAGCATGTCGTCAAAACGACCTGTTTTCTGCAAAACATGACCGACTTCGCCGCGTTTAACGGGGTTTACGCAAGGTACTTCACCGCGAAGCCCGCCCGATCGTGCGTTGCCGCCCGAGAATTGCCACGCGGTGTTCTTGTTGAAATTGATGCAATTGCCGCTGAACCGTGAAAGCCATTTCCGCCGGCGTCTAAGACACTCGGCTAAACCACACACACTCAAACCATAGCAACAGGATGTCCCATGTACAACAATATTCTTGATGCCATCGGCAACACGCCGTTGGTTCGCATTCGCAATTTGAACCCGAATCGCGATGTGGAAATTTATGCCAAGCTCGAAGGCTTCAACCCGACCGGGAGCATCAAAGACCGCATCGCTCTGAAAATGATCCAACAGGCGCAGGAAGTCGGAACGCTCACGCCGGGCAAGACGATCATCGAAGCGACCTCCGGCAACACGGGTATCGGTCTGGCGATGATCGGCACGGTTCTCGGCTACGGCGTCGAAATCGTCATGAGCGAGGCCGTGTCGCTCGAACGTCAGAAGATGATCGCCGCGTTCGGCGGGAAACTGACGCTGACGCCGGCCGCGGAAGGAACGGACGGTGCAATCCGCAAGTGTCACGAACTGGTTGCTACGTACCCGGACAAGTATTTCAACCCCGACCAGTTTTCCAACAAATACAACAAGATGACGCATTACATCGCCACGTCGTCGGAAATCTGGCGGCAAACCGACGGCCTGGTCACGCATTTTGTTTCGGCACTCGGCACCTCCGGCACGCTGATGGGCGTCGGTATGGGCTTGAAGGCGAGAAACGCGAACATCAAGATCATCGAAGCGCATCCGGTTAAAGGGCACTACATTCAGGGACTTAAGAACATGGAAGAAGCCATTGTGCCGGAAATTTATGATCCGAAACAGATCGACTACAGCGTCTTGATCGAATCGGAAGAAGCCTTTGAAATGGCGCGGCGCATCGTGCATGAGGAAGGCATTTTCGTCGGCATGAGCAGCGGTGCCGCAATGTTGGCCGCCCAAAAGGTTGCAACCGAACTGACCGGCGGATTTCTTGTTGTTCTCTTCCCCGACCGAGGCGAAAAATATTTGAGCACCAGTTTGTTCAAAGTGTAAATGGCAGGACGGTCATACCGTGACCGCCCCGACCTTGCACTACCCGCGTAACGCTGCATCAACTTGTTTGAGAAATTGCGGGATCGTCAGATGCTGTGGGCATTTTTGCTCGCACTGGCCACATGCGGTACAATGGGACGCCTGGCGTTCCGGGGCAAACATCCCGTACATGTTTTTCATCAACGGTGCTGTGTCGGGCATGGCCGTCATGCTGTTGTACAATTCAAAATTGGCCGGAATGTCCACCTCAAACGGACAGGGCAGACAATACCCGCATTTCGAACAGGCAATCGGCAGCGATTCCGCATACGCCGTTTGGGCTTCGGAAATCACGGCATGTTCATCGTCCGTCAGCGTCCCGGCACCGCTTCGACCGGCGACTTCGAGATTCTGCACCGTCTGATCCATGTTCGACATACCGCTGAGCACCAGACCGACTTCCGGTTTGTCCCAGAGCCATCGCAGTGCCAAATCGACCGGGTTTTGCCCGTGTTTTTTGAAGACCTCGGCCAGTTTCCCTACCGGATTGGCCAACGCCCCGCCGAACAGCGGCTCCATGACGATGGTCGAAAGCCCCTTCGATGCCGCGTATTTCAGCCCTTCCGTCCCGGCTTGCACCGTTTCGTTGACGTAATTGTATTGAATCTGGCAGACATCCCAGTCGAACATATCGACGATCTCGCGGAACAGCGGCAGGTCGTCATGATATGAAAAGCCGAGATAACGGATTTTTCCCTGCTCCTTCTTTTTGGCGATCCATTCGATCATTTCGAGTTTTTTGACGCTATCCATCAACCCCCTGTGCAGGCAGTGAATCAGATAAACGTCAATGCAATCCACCTGAAGTTTCGTCTGTTGTTCGTTGAAAATGCGGTCGAGATCGCTTTTTTTCGTCGGTTCCCAAGTCGGCATTTTGGTCGCGACGAGCACTTTTTCGCGATAACCGTTTTTCATCGCATCGCCGACGACCGTTTCGCTGTCACCGTCGTGATAGGGTGCGGCTGTGTCGATGTAGTTGATGCCGCTGTCTATGCCGTGCCGAATGATGCGAACGGCCTCCTGCTTGCTGACTTTGCCGCTCTTGAGCGTCGGCAATCTCATGCAGCCGAATCCAAGTGCCGAAACCGTGACCTTGTCACGTGTTAATGTCCTGTATTGCATATTGTACCTCTTGGGAAAAATGTTAAAAAAATCCATCAGAGCCGCAGCGGTTACGGAGCGGTCGAAGTGGAGGAGACTCTACATCGCTTCGACCGCTCGTTTATACTCGTGGTTCTGATTACGGCGGTCACGGCGTGACCGCCCTACCTTTCATATCGTATTGTCGTACCGTTCTACCTCATGAGCCCCCGGGCTTCGATCCGTTTTTGCGCGGCAGGCCCTCTGAAAGGGCTGCTCGGCGGCGCGTGCGCGGCTATTGCATCGAAGGCATCGACGGCAATGTCCCACTGCTTGTTGCGCATGGCAAGTTCGCCTTTGAGATACAGCACGCGGTCCAAAATCGTCCTGTCCGGCATGAACGCAATGATTTCATCAACCGTCTTTTCGCATTGGGTAAAGTTCGAGTTATGATAATCGGCGATGGCCAGTTGCAATGCGGCGTGCGACCAATAATCACTCGTTTTCTCCGTCCGGTCAATTTCCTCAAAGAAACTAAGAGCATAATTTCCCTGACTGCGGATATTCAGCAAGACCGTCCCCAGGCGATAGAGCAACTCTGCTCGGAAAGCGGGACTATCCCCCACCTTCGTATCAAGTGCTTCACTGTAATATTCGGCGGCTTTTGAGTAATTACCTTCGCTTTCCGCTTTCCGTCCAAGACCTCGCGCCGCCTGAACGAAGGTTTCCGTGTTGCGTCTGTCTTCGGAATCCCGTGATTCCATGATGCGTTTGTAGGCCAAGTCGGCCATATAGACGGCTTGGGCTGCGTCATCCTTATACTCATAGAGCACTTTTCCCCGCAAAATCGCCACCCTTGCTTCGTTGTACGCGGACAAATGCGGGTTATACATCAACAAGTTCAGGTCGTTGAACACTTGGTTGATGTCTCCTATTCCGGCGGCTTTTTCCACTTGGGTTTGGCACCTGCGAATGATCTCATCCTGCTCTGCCGGTGACAGTTCTTTGACACCCAGGTTATTGGACGAGCCGACTTGCACCGTGCTTTGTGAGCCGCTCGTGATAGTTGTCGAACCCGGTGGGTATGTCGTAACCGGCGGCAAATTTCCCCCAATAACCGGTGGTTGAGTGGTTCCTGAAGCAAGCGATTTCTCGATTTCGTTCAACTGTTGCTGCGTCTTGGTGCGGATTGAGGCAAAACGACCGTACATTTCGTTGGAAACCTGGAGCATGGCGTTGTAAACCTGCCAAGCCACTGTCGTGTTGCCGGATTTGGCGTAACAAATTGCCAATTGCGAGGCGGCACGGAGGTAATACTCTTCGGAAAGGCCGCTTTTATTCGCTTCGGCGGTTTCCATATTGCGGGGAAGTTTGGTAAAAACGATTTCGTCGGTAGTAGTATTTCGCGTGACCCCAAGAATCGTCCAAATCAAGTTCGCCGCTTCTTGATACTGTCCCATTTCGGCGTGGTACACCCCGCGAAGAAACATGAGACCGTCTGCAAACGCGGTACTTGCATATTTATTTTCAAGGAACTTGATATACCCGTCAGCCGATTCAAACTCCCGATTTTTTATATAGCAAAGAACCATGAAAACCTGATCTTCCACGCGGGGAACCATGTTCTGTGATTCCTGTTGTGTGATGACAGCCTCCATCAGTTTTCTGGCATCAACGTAGTATTCCAAATGATAAAAACACATGGCTTGCAACCGCTCGATATTGAGAGTTGCGCTCTTGTCAAGAGGAAACAGTGTCTTGTAACGGCTCAGTTCGTTTAGCGTCGTCTGAAAATCGCCCATTTGATAGTAAGTGAAAGCCAACTCGTGCAAACTCATGGGGCCGCGTTTTGGATCCCTGGTCTGAATAAACCCAGAAAAAATCCTCCTGGCTTCATCGACTTCGCCGGGCTGTCCTTGCGCCAAAACCCAAGCATGGTAAAAACGACAGTTGGCCCAATATTCCTTGTTTTCCTCTGTGTCCTGCGGGATTTTGGTCAAGGCCATTTCCGTGTATTTGCGTGTTTCCGCAGCACTTTTCATGTACTTGACCGCAATCTGCGTCAGGCTGTGGAGCGACTGCGGAACGTTTGGCGAGGCGGGAAACTCCTCCAGCAGTTGGTCCAAATACGTTTTAGCACTCATGGCATGTTGTCTGGCTTGGGCAAGTTTGTCAAGACTGCTTTCTTGACTAAGCAACTCTGCATATTCAAAGAGCGTCTGCCCGATCAGAAACAGCGAATGACTGTAATACTGGCCCTGACCCCGAAGAAGATTGCCGTTTGCGTCTCGTTGATCGATAATTTTGTCGAGATAATTCACCGCTATGTCGAATTTTCGCAATTTGATGGCCGCCGCAGCAATGTGGTACCAGACCTTGTCCTTCTCCTGATAATTCGGGTCATTGGTCAATAGGTTTTCCCACGTACTGATGGCCGTCGTGTAGTTGCCCGTACTGAAAAAAGACACACCGGCATTGAATGCCTGATCGGACGCAGTTGTTTGGGCAGACAAGTCCCCTGCCCCGACGCACAGCATGAGCATCACGGGTAACAGCCAAGCGGTGTTTATTTTGGGTTTCATTTGAGTTTTTTGTACTTTATTTAGCACGCAGATGACACTGATGAAAAGGATTTTCGATTTTCGCAGATTTTCATTCATTTTTTCCCATCTGCGTAAATCGTGATGATCTGCGTCATCTGCGTGCGAATGATTTCACAACACAAAATATATCAGAAATATCGAAAAAATAGAATAGTGAGGTTTACCATTTTTCAAAGAAAGCGGCCTCATTTTCGACAATAACGGCCGCGAGTTCGTCAATCGGCATTCCGCGAAGCCGGGCTAACTCGGCTAAAACCTCCGAGAGTACCGCCGGTTCATTACGCGGGTAAAACTGTGGTGGCGGCATGTCCGGGGCATCACTTTCGAGCAAAACCCTGTCAAGCGGTACAGTTGCGGCAGCCTGTCGCATTTTTTTGTGATGATTTTTCAAAATATTCGCTGAAAATGAGAAATAACCACCCATACTCACTATTTTATCAACCCGCTCTGTCGAACTGCTGAACCCATGCAAGAGAAATGCGGGGATTTGTACGGATTTTTTCGACAAAATATCCAAAACCCGGTCAAGCGAATACCGCGTGTGCAACATGACAGGTTTGCCAAGTCGCGTGGCCAGCAACAACTGCTCACGAAACACGCTTTCCTGCAAATCGTCATCGCGCGGTGTGACGTAATGATCCAGCCCAATCTCCCCAATGGCAACCCCTTGCGCCAATTCCCGTGAGGCAGAAACAACCATTTCCTCAAGTTGGCCTAGCCAATCTCCATCGCTCGCAACTCGCAACTCACAACTCACAACTACATACAACGGGTGAACTCCAAGACACGGCCAAACGTTTGAATATTCTCTCGCAATTTGTACCGTTTTCTCCCAATCGGATGGCGTACTGCCATTGCACACAAATCGGCAAACGCCGACAAGTTCCGCCCGTGCCATGACTTCCGGCAAATCTGCGTCGAACCGGTCGTCTTGCAGGTGGCAATGGCAGTCTGTGAGTTGTGCTTCCGGTTTTGTATTGCACATTCGATAGCGGTGAATTCGAAAAAGGATAATACAGGAAAGTCAACCTCATTTTCCCGAACAAAACAACCTTGTATGTTTATTTTATGAATTTTTCAAGCAGTGGACGTCAATGCAAAAAGGTTGTCCGCTTATTGGGTACCTGATTGTACGCGGCTCTAAATCCCTTGCTGACGCTGCGGATTCTGAAGGTGACGGGTCACGCCGTGACCGTCCTACCTTTGCACACGTTCCCTTTACATACGTTCGCCGAACAGCGTAAACGGTGCAACTTGCAAAACTTTAACCGGCAAAATTTGCCCGACCAATGAGGGGGAACCGTCGAACACGACGATGCGGTCGCAAGGCGTGTGGCCGGTCAGTTGAACGAGATCGGAGGCATTTTGTTCGGAGGTTTGCCGTTTCGTTGCGATTTTGCTTGTCCCTTCGACAAGAATTTCGACCGTTTGACCGATCATCGCCATGTTGAGTTCGAGGCTGATCGTATTTTGCACGGCAAGCAGTTCATTATTGCGGCGTTTTTTGACCGCTTCCGGCACGTCATCGACGAACAGTTCGGCCGCCTTCGTGCCGGGACGCTTGCTGTACTTGAAAATGAAGCTGTTTTTGAACCGGCCATACCGAACCAAATCAACCGTCTGTTGATATTCGTCGTCTGTTTCGCCGCAAAAACCGACGATGAAATCGCTGGTCACCGCCGCACCGGGAATCGTCGCATAAATCCGGTCGAGCAAATCGCGGTATTCTTCAACGGAGTAATGCCGTTTCATGCGTTTGAGCACCGCGTTCGAGCCGCTCTGTGCCGGAACATGTACGAAGGGCATGACCTTCGGCAGGTCACGAATCGCTTGCAACAGATCGTTGGTCATGCCGCGCGGGTAGCTCGTGACAAAACGCACGCGACGAATGCCGTTGATGTTTTCGATCATCGTGAACAGGTCTTGTAGCCGTCGGGTTTTCTCGCCCTGTTTGTAACGGTAACTGTTGATCGTCTGACCGATCAGCGTCACTTCGAGACAACCCTGGTCGGCAAGTTGGCGGATTTCGGCCTCAATTTCGTGAGGCGGACGACTTTGCTCCGGCCCGCGAACGCCCGGTACAATGCAGTAACTGCAAAACTTGTCGCAACCGAACATGATTCGCACCATCGCTTGGTACGGATTATCGCGAGTACACAAAAGCCGTTGCGGGTTGAATTGCCGAAAGCTGTCTTTGATTGCAGAGTTGCGAGTGTTGTTGTAAGCGGGGTTGTGACACAAGCGGTCGAGGCTGACGGCAATCTGTCGTTGTTTGTCGCTTTCGACGGCCTTGACCAGATTAGGCAGTTGACGAAGTTGGCCCGGTCCGAGAACGATGTCAACATGCGGGGCGCGTTTGAAAATCGCCTCTTTGTCCTTTTGCGCCATGCAGCCCATGACGCCGATGATCGTGTTTGGTTTTTGATCCTTCCAATGCTTGAGCCGACCAAGGGCACTGTAGATTTTGTCTTCCGCGTGTTGCCGCACGCTGCACGTATTGAACAACACGATGTCGGCGTAACGCTTCGCAGACACAGGCTGATAACCCGCCGCAATCAACTCGGCCATCGCCAGTTCACTGTCCAGAACATTCATCTGACATCCGACGGTCTCAATGTAAAATTTCAGTTGCATCATTCCTTTTAACACTGTCATCAGAAAGTGACAAATCAAATCAAGACCGCAACGGTCGCGGAGCGGTTGGGCAGGGAGGCTTGGCTCATCGGATGTTTTTTTCGACGATGTTCAATTCGACTTTTGTTTATCAACGGAGTCGAAACGTCCGCCCCAGCCAAGTTTTTCGCGGAGTGTGCGGTAGTAACTAAAGCCCGGCAGTTTGATCATTTTGAAACGGTCGGGCGCGCGTTGTACCAAAACTTGATCGCCCGGCTCGGTGGTGGCCACGACCCGACCGTCAAGCATGACCGGCACATTGGCCGAGCGAATCACGAGCTGGTAAACCCGATCCGCCGAATCGACAACCGGACGATGGCTCAACGTATGGGGACTGATCGGCGAAATGACGACAGCGTCAAGTTCGCTGCGCAGGATCGGTCCCCCGGCGGAAAGATTGCGGGCAGTTGAACCAACCGGTGTGCTGAGGATCAAACCGTCGCAACGATACGTCGTGATGCGTTCATCATCGACCGACAGTTCGACTTCGAGAATGCGATACGGCGGCCCCGATTGCACGGCCACTTCGTTGAGTGCCAATTTTTCAACAATTTTTTGTTTGTCCCGCCAAAGCTGGCAGGTGAGCAGCAGGTATTCTTCGCAGGGAAGCGACAGCACGTCGTAATCCCGCAAGGTTGGAATCAGCATTTCCGGCGTAAAAGCAGCCAGAAATCCGAGCGTCCCGAGGTTGACCGAGATGACCGGTCGTTGCCGGTTTCTCATCTGCGCCGCCGCTTGCAGAATCGATCCGTCACCGCCGAACACGATGGCCAAATCGGCATCAACGCGGTCGAGGTCTTGTTCGCAACTGAATTCTTCCGCAACGATTGTGCAGTATTTCGCTATTTGCGGGCGAAAACGTACCACGGCGTCAAGAACACCCCGACGTTCGGTATTTCCCAGTAAAATAACACGCATGGCACGGTCCCGCAGGAGAGTGTGGTGGTTTCAGAATCAACATCAAGACAACAGGATAATTGTACATGGGCTGTGCGACAATTCAAGGTATGGAACAATCAGCAACGGACGGAATAATCGGCATTTATGAAATTCGGTGCATTATTATAATGATTTTTTACAGAGTTTACCGACACATCAAAGTATAAGCTATAGTAAACAAAGAGAATCCCTTAACTTGAACAAGGGTCATGATTCAACCCCATCAAGGAACACTGACAATGCCCGTCACAGATGTCGATTTTATCAATCCGGTCATTAATTCGCTCGAAGAAACCTTCGAGACGATGCTCAACTGCAAAATCACGCGGGTTGGCCTGATGTTGAAAGAGAACAACACCGCATTACATCCGATCAGCGGTATCATTGGTATCAACGGAAAACAGGCCGTTGGGACAGTGGTGTTGACCATGACCGAAAGCGTCGCTCTCAAGGCGGCATCGACCTTGCTCATGATGGAAGTGACGGAAGCCAACGAAGACGTAATGGATGCCGTCGGCGAATTGGCCAACATGGTGGCCGGTGCAACCAAAGCTAAATTAGGCAAATACAACATGTCGATGGGACTTCCGAGTGTCTTTCACGGGAACAACTGCCGGATACATTTCCCGGCCAACGCCCACCCGATTGTCATTCCGTTCCAATCCCCTTGGGGCGCGCTCGCACTCGAAGTCGGTTTCACATTTATGAACTGACGGTAAGGCCACAGAGCAAATCTTCAGGTAGGGCAATGGGTTGCTGGTCGCATTACTCACTTTTGCCGTGACCGCCGCAGATATGAATCCCGTTATTACGTTGCGAAGGTAATCTTCGTGCCCTCCGTGTGAAACCACGATTTTAGCTTTCGTGGTGTACTATATGGTTGCGTTATTCCGACAATTCAACCGCTGTGACCAATGGCCCCCATTTTTCCGAGTACCACACTTCGGCTTTATTTTGGGTAACATGGGTGTTTTGTGGTGATTGTCGGCAGATCATGGCGGCGGTACCTTCGTATTTTGTGAGCAATTTCAATCCTTCTTCCGGCGGTAAAACAGACAGAGCCGTTGCCAGGGCGTCCGCCGTGGTCGCGTCGGGGGCGAAAACGGTCACGGCGGTTTGGGTGGTCAACCCAGTCCCGGTTTTCGGATCGACAATGTGCGAATATCGTACACCATCGAGCATCACGTAGCGCGATAAATCACCTGATGAGGCCATTGCAATACCGTCGGAAACAACGCGGCCCACCTCTTTGTCATGTGCGGAAACGCCGATGAGCCAACCGTTTGCGTTATTATCACCCGGGATTCCATAAACCCGAATATCACCCCCGGCATCAACCAAAGCGGCGGCAATTCCGTGTCTTTTCAACACGGCGATTGCTTGGTCGATAATATAGCCTTTGGCAATGGCTCCGAGGTCGAACGACACCTTATCTTTTTTGATGGTCACGCTTTGCGTTTCGGCATCAATTTCCCAGAGGTCGTTGCCGACCAGAACCAAGGCATCATCAAGCAGCCGTTTTTCGGGAAACTCGTGTAACCGTCTTGCCCTACGCCATAGCCGAACAATAGGGCCGACCGTGATGTCGAACGCCCCTTGCGAATCGGTTGAAAATTGTTTTGATTTTTGTAGCACTCGGTACAAATCGTTGCTGACAACTACCGGCTCGCTGGTTTTGCCACCTTGCCGACATAATTGCATCAACTCGCTGTCCGAATCGTAGTCGGTCATGATGGCGTCCAACTCATGCACACGCCGGAATGCCGATTCCGCCGCAAGTTGTGCTTTCGACTCGCTTTCCGCACAAACGACAATTCGTACAGAAATCGACATGGCGATTTCCTGATATGTGTAACGCTGCAAATCCTCTGCAACGGTATTGGGTAGCGCCATTCCGCAAACCAAAATCAACGTCATCACGTGCCAAGTACAGAAATTATATGTTTTCATCATCATCTTACCAAACGAAATCTGTTTCGATATTTATGGGGTTTCAAAAAAAGGGGGCGTGTGGTATACCCCTTAATCCAGCAAAATCCAGAAAGGGTATCAAGTTAAAAAATCTGAAATCCCCCTTGTTTTTCAGCATCGATTGCTGAAAATAGTGGTGTGAAAAATCCGCTAAGGAAGGAATTTCAGATGAAGAAAAGTGTAAGCGAATGGTTCGAAAAACGCAAGGCCGAGGTCAACTTTCGAACGGATCGGACACAGGCAGAGTTTGGGAGGCCACCGTTGTCGGCGTCGCCGGTGGCGTATGAGGTGGCGGAGAAAAACTCGTGCCGTGACGCACGGCGGCGATTGTTTTTGAATCGAACAAACGTTGCAATCAAGAGAATTTGATCGGC
>Ga0082212_10002612_pt1 | contig 26109 bp, 21 predicted proteins | sample TergutNt197P3_FD_71548 | JGI IMG/M metagenome (GOLD analysis project Ga0082212, IMG submission 71548) | Neocapritermes taracua P3 segment gut microbial communities from Petit-Saut dam, French Guiana - Nt197 P3 | ecosystem: Host-associated > Arthropoda: Insects > Digestive system > Gut ...
AGGATTTTTCGGGCTGAAATGGATTGCCTGCACCGGACAAATATTGATACAGGCTTTGCAGCCGGTACATCGCTTTTTGAAAAAGACGGGTTTGCGTTCCAATCTGTTGTGTAAAAAAGGAATACGCTTTAATACAATGTTAAACGACATCTTCCATGGCGACGCCTTTTGGATGATTTTAAAATCGTTTCGAATTTGTTGTTGCATATCATTGCCATGGACAACTATTTCGTCTAAGGAAGCAAGCCATTTTTTTCGCCTTAATCCTTCTTTGTTGGTTTCGATATCCAGGGGATTGTATCCGATGATTGTTGTTGCAATGATATCAAGCGCCAACGGATTCGCGGATCCAAGCACAAGATGCAGCGGATAGAGGTCGCCGTTACCGGGTCCGGCGCCCTCCATCGCCCAGATAGCGTCCATAAAGATAAAATCGGGGGTAATACTTTCATTCAAATCAACTAAAAAAGATGCCATCGACTGGCTGCTTCTATGGAAAGCATGCTGTTTGGCTTTATGTAAATGCGGTATCAACCCGAAAGTATTTTTGATCGCGCCGGTGTATCCCATCAATTCGTGCGTTTTCAACTTGGGCAGCGAGAAAAAATAATCTATTTCCTTCATAATACCCGTTACAGGTGTTTTCGCGGAAGATGTGGAAATTGTTGTCGTATTTTTCCCGAAATAGACCCATTCGGCTCCCGTTTTTTCACATACTGTATAAATACCCGATTTATGGGGTTTAAATGACAGTGAATGTAAACCGGGAGAATCGCCAACATAGATTTTTCCGGCGTTTTGGCTTTGTAGAAAACGAATGACCGCTTCCACAAAAACAGGATGGGTCGTAACAGCCTTGTTAGGGGGTTCGTCTAAGAGGATGTTCGGTTTTACTAAAATGGATTTTCCCGAAAGTGCCGGTCCTTGCGCCCGGATATAAATCTCTTCCAACAAACGCAAAATCCTGTCAATATCATATTCTGAACAGGAATTGCAACAAACAATGGGGTTCATGTGCTTCGCAAGTTCGTGATTTGTTAATCAAATTGATCAATGTGTATTTTTAAAGAAGTAAAAAAACATGTCGTTTTCTGATGAAAAAAAACGCAATTAAAAAGAAAGAAGCATTTGCCAGATATAGGTGACGCCGTTGGCATCTACCATGTTCCAGACGCGTTCTGCCAATTCGGGATTGCCTTGTACTTTTTCACATTGGAGGTCTTGGAGGTGTTCCTGCCATGAAACGCATGTTCCTGCCAGGCGACCTGTTGCAGGAGGAATGGCGTTTTGGGGTTTGAAACCGATATTCGGGCGTACAACCAATTCTGCAAGGGGTTCGTCGGGGTCGTCGTACATGCCGAACTCGCGTGTCGCTTCAACCATGGCTTTCATGTTTTCAACGGTGGCTTCGTTCTGGATGATGGCGCTTGCATCCATGATATACCCGCCTTCCTTTCCGAGTATATTGATAAGGTTCCTGACTTCGGTGCGGACTTGTTCAGGGGTTCCTATCGCCAGCGTGACATTGCTCAGACCGCCGCTGATGGCAAACTTGTCGTGCAGTTTGTCGTGAACCGTCTGCGGATCGCCGCGGTCGATATGATAGACGATGCTCCGTTCCGGTAATTCGTGAAAAGCGTCGAGATGTGCATCCCAGTTTCCTTCGGCGTAGAACATCGTTTGATGACCTTCCTTCCACAATTGCTCAATGATCGGGCGAACAGTAGGCCAGTAGATATTATCGAAATGTTCCGGTTTGACAAAGGGAACGCATCCGCGGTGCATCCAGTAACCGATGGGAGCCTGCGAACCCGGATCAGCTGACTGAGATGCCAGCCAGTGCAGATGGGGCATAAGCGCTTCGCAAGCCTTCATGACTTTCTCCGGTTGTTCAAACAAATCCATGGTTAATCCGATATAACCGCGCAATTTGTCGCCGAGAATGTCCAGCGGCGCCTTGAAGATGCCGCAGATAGCGCCTGGTGTTCCTGCCTCGTTCATCATGCGTGCGCCATGGGGACCGTAGGCATTGAAATACTGTACCAGCGCCATGGCAGACGATACCAATGCCACGTCGCTACGGAAAGTGTTTGGCGCTCCGGCGCCTGCTATGCGTCGAGAGGCTCGCGGCAACCAGACTTCATATAAAAAGGCGGTCGGATCAGCGATGAGGCGGTCATACTCATCTGCGCGCATGAACGATTGATCTTCAGGGGGTTCGATATACTGGAATCCCCTGTCAGGCGGAACGTTGACGCCCGGAACGCCATAATAGCGAACAGACGCCGCATCGGTGATACATGGCCACACATAAATCATGTTTGAAGGAACGGCGTCCCAATCGTAATCCTTGCAACACTGTATCATCGCCTCAAAGGCGTCAGGGTAATTTTGGGTCAATTGTTGGCAGTCATATCCTGCATGGACCCCTGTAAATTCGGCGGCAAACGGACGGATAGGAATCATATCCGGTTTGCGATTGTTCAATGCCGTTATAAAACGGCGTAAACGTTTTTGAAAAAGTTCATTTACATCAGACATAGGCTATTTTTTTAAATTAGAAATTAATATTACTGTCTTTTCACATCACAAAGATAGTGCAAGCCAAATAAAATACAAAATAAGTTTGTTTTTTTTATAGAAGTACAAGGGATCGTTATTTTTTATGTATCTTTGCAAAGTTTAACGTTAAAGGAAATATGAATATTTTGGATTTAAGCGAACAGGAAATTTTTAGACGTAACAGTCTGGAACAGTTGCGAAACATGGGCATAGAGCCTTATCCGGCAGCAGCTTATCCTGTGGATGCGTATTCGGATGAAATCAGGGAGAACTTTCGGGATGACGGCGAAAAACGGAATGTGACAGTCGCTGGACGGATCATGAGTCGACGAATCATGGGGAAAGCTTCGTTTGTAGAATTGCAGGATTCGAAAGGGCGTATTCAGGTTTACGTGACGCGCGACCACATCTGCCCATCAGAAAATAATTCGGATTTGTACAATATAGTGTTCAAGAAACTGCTTGATATAGGCGATTTTATCGGTGTCAAAGGGTTTGTGTTCCGTACACAGATGGGCGAGATTTCCGTTCATGCGGAAGAACTGACGGTGTTGTCGAAATCGCTTCGCCCGCTTCCGATTGTTAAGGAAAAAGACGGCATTGTATATGACAGTTTTACAGATCCCGAATTACGCTACAGACAGCGGTATGTTGATCTGGTCGTCAACAACGATATGAAGGATATTTTCATCAAGCGTTCGAAAACGGTTGCTTCCATGCGGCAATATTTTGATTCCAAAGGGTATATGGAGGTTGAGACGCCCATTCTGCAAGCGATACCGGGCGGCGCTACGGCTCGACCGTTTATTACGCATCATAATGCGCTGGATATTCCGCTCTATCTTCGTATAGCCGACGAGTTATACCTGAAAAAACTGATAGTTGGCGGATTTGAAGGCGTTTATGAGTTTTCGAAGGATTTCCGCAACGAGGGTATGGACCGTACGCACAACCCGGAATTTACGGTTTTGGAGATATATGTAGCCTATAAGGACTACAACTGGATGATGGATTTCACTGAACGAATGATTGAAAAAGTTTGCCGGGATGTGAACGGAACAGACGAAGTACAAATTGACGGGAAATCAATCAGCTTTAAAACGCCGTTCAAACGCATAACGATGACTGATGCCATCAGGGAACATACGGGGTTTGACATTACCGGCATGGACGAAGAGCAACTGCGCGATGTGTGTAAAAAACTTGGTGTGGAAGTCGAAGCGTCGATGGGAAAAGGAAAACTGATTGATACGATTTTCGGAGAAAAATGTGAGGCGAGTTATGTGCAGCCGACTTTTATCACGGATTATCCGATCGAGATGTCGCCGTTATGTAAACGTCACCGTACAAACCCGGAGTTGACGGAACGTTTCGAACTGATGGTGAACGGTAAGGAGTTGTGTAATGCCTATTCCGAACTGAACGATCCGATCGACCAGTTGGAACGCTTTCAGGAGCAACTGAAACTCAGTGAAAAGGGTGATGACGAAGCGATGTTCATCGACATGGATTTTGTTCGCGCGCTCGAATACGGCATGCCTCCGACAAGTGGCATGGGTATAGGAATCGACCGTTTTGTAATGCTGCTGACCGGGCAGACCTCCATTCAGGAAGTGCTTTTCTTCCCGCAGATGCGCCCTGAAAAGACCGTACACAAAGATAAAGCGGAAATGTATGCACCATTGGGTGTGCCCGAAGTGTGGGTGCCAGTCTTGCAGAAAGCCGGATATGTGACGGCAGAAATGCTTGCAGGCGCCAATCCGCAACCGGTGCGTCAATCCCTGTTTGAACTGAACAAAAAATATAATCTTGGCTTGGATTTACCTTCGTTGCAGGAGGTGGAAGCATGGACAAAAATAATGTAGAGACGGATCATTATCCGTTTCCACAAAAATAATTATGAAGAATTTTCCCGGAAAAATAGCCGTTCTTGGCGGCGGCAGTTGGGCTACCGCTTTGGCGAAGATTGTGATGTACTCGCAATCTGAAATCAACTGGTACATCCGTCGTAACGACCGTATAGATGATTTCAAGCGGATGCATCATAATCCGGCTTATCTGTCGAGTGTTTTATTTGACACATCATGCATCACTTTCTATTCAGACATTAACCGTGCCATTGAAGATTCCGATACGCTAATATTTGCCACTCCGTCTCCGTATTTAAAGGAGCATCTGAAAAAAGTAACCGTATCACTAAAAAACAAATATATCATCTCGGCGATCAAAGGACTTGTACCCGAAGAAAACATGCTTATAAACGATTATTTTTCAAAATATTTCGAAGTCGATCCGAATAATATCATCGTGATAGCCGGCGCCTGTCATGCAGAAGAAATAGCCATGGAGCATCTTTCCTATCTCACACTGGTTTGTCGCGATATCGGGCGTGCGGATATTTTGTCGGAAAAAGTATTTAAAACGCCATACCTGAAGAGTTCGGGAAATTGCGACATGATCGGACTGGAATATGTTTCAGTGCTCAAAAATATTTATGCGATTGTTTCGGGTATTTGTAGCGGACTGAAATACGGTGATAATTTTCAGGCTGTCTATATTCCAAACGCTTTTGACGAGATGTTTCGTTTTCTGGCCGAAATACATCCTATGAAGCGGAATATTACGAGCACAGCTTATTTCAGCGATTTGCTTGTGACATGCTATTCGACATTCAGCCGCAATCGCATGTTCGGCAAGCTGATCGGAGAAGGTAACAGCGTGAGCGTTGCAAAAGTCGAGCTGGGAATGGTAGTGGAAGGTTATTATGCCACAAAATGTCTTCACGAAATCAATGAAATCCATCAAGTGGAAATGCCAATACTGAACGCATTATATTCAATACTTTACGAAAGGGAGCCGGTTTCGGCGCAAATAAGGATGATGACCGAAAAATTCAAATAAAAAAATAATAACTGAATAATTATAACATGTATGGAAACGATTAATTTGATCATTGACAAAGCGTTTGACGTAATCACACGGAAAGAGGTAGAAGCATTTGAACCGGAAGTAAAATATGCGCTGGAAATGCTGCACAGGGGAACAGGAAAAGGCAGCGATTTTCTCGGATGGCTGCATCTTCCGTCTTCAATTACAGAAACTGATATAGCGGATATTGAGCAAACGGCAGCCAAACTGCGAGCATGTGAGGCTGTGGTAGTAATAGGTATCGGCGGAAGCTATCTTGGTACGAAAGCTGTAGTTGAGGCGCTCAACAACAGTTTCGACTGGCTTTACCGCAAACGCAACAACCCGGTTTTGCTCTATGCCGGACATAATATTGGCGAAGATTACCTGCATGAACTGTGCGAGACACTTGCAGATCAAAAGTTCGGCATCATCAATATATCCAAGTCGGGAACGACAACCGAGCCTGCCATTGCTTTCCGCGTGTTGAAAAAACTACTGGAAAAGAACGTCGGGAAAGAAGAAGCAAAAAAATATATCATTGCCGTAACGGACAAAGCCCGTGGTGCGTTGCGTAAGCTGGCAGATAAGGAAGGATACAAGTCATATGTCATTCCGGATGATGTAGGCGGACGATTTTCGATACTTACCCCCGTAGGTTTGCTGCCTATCGCGGTGGCAGGCATCAACATACGCGAGTTCGTGAAAGGCGCAGTCGATATGGAAATGGAGACCGGCGAACAAACACCGTTTATGAAAAACATCGCTTCCATTTACGCCGCTTCACGAAACGCACTTTATGTACAGGGGAAAAAAATAGAGATACTCGCAAACTTCCACCCCAAAATGCATTATATCGGTGAATGGTGGAAACAACTGTACGGCGAGAGCGAGGGTAAAGACGAAAAGGGCATCTTCCCGGCGTCCGTCGATTTCACAACCGACCTGCACTCCCTGGGACAGTGGATTCAGGATGGCGAGCGAACTATTTTCGAAACAGTCATTTCAATCGAAAAACCCGATAACAGGATGACCGTGCCAACCGACGATGATGACCTCGACGGACTGAATTACCTGGCGGGCAAACGCATCGACGAAGTCAATAAAATGGCCGAACTCGGTACGCAGATGGCACATGTGGACGGAGGCGTTCCGAATATCAAAATCTCCCTGCCGATGCTTAACGCCTATTATCTTGGTCAATTGCTTTACTTTTTCGAGAAAGCCTGCGGCATCAGCGGCTATCTGCTGGGTGTCAATCCATTCGACCAGCCCGGCGTCGAGGCCTATAAAAAGAATATGTTTGCGTTGTTGAACAAACCCGGTTGTTAGCCGATCAGGGAGGCGCTGCGTTTGATGAAGCGGCTGAGCGCTTCGCCTTTCAACATGCCGTTGCTCAATAATGCCAGGTCGATCAACTGACTGACTAACAGGTTGTCCTTTGCGAAGTCGGCGAAGACCAGGTTGCGACGGTCGCGTAGTTCGTCCAATGTCTTGTTGGTATGGGTCATGTCGTCACGTTCGGCTTCGGTGATCTCGTCGTATTTCTTTTTGTTTTGCGCTTCGCGGAGGTCGCGTTGACGGGCTTCCCATCCTTTCATATCATCGAGAATCGGTTTCACCTGTTCGGCACAGGCTTGTTCTTCGTCGTTCAGGACTTTTTGGATGAGTTGGTGGTCGGTGTTCAGCACTAAATTATAACTGTCGGGCATCTCGCCGTAGAACGACATGCCGGGTTGAATGGCAGCCATCTCGCGCATACGGCGCATGTACTCGCTCTGGGTCAGCATGACGGGATTCGCTTTTGCGCCCAATGCTTCGAGCGTCACCGTAAACTCGGTTTTTTCGATCGCCGGCATCTTGCTTTTAAAGACTTCCTGCATGGCATTTCGTTGGTCGTCGGTAAAACTGACTACTTGTGCGTCTTCTTTGCGGATGAGTTGTCCGATCGTATCGCTGTCGACGCGCACATAGCGTGTTTTCTCATTCTTTTGCTCAAAATGACTTACCATCGGAATGTCTAACTGCCCGTCGAACAGCAGGACGTTGTACCCCTTGTCTTTAGCCGCCTGAATATAACTGTACTGGTCGTTTGGATTGGTGGAATACAGGTAGACCAGCGTGCCGTCTTTATCTTTCTGCGCGCTCTCGATGAGTTTACGGTATTCGTCCAGCGTGAAATAGGCGCCGTCCACATCTTTCAGCAGATCGAATTTCAACGCGCGATCGCAGAATTTCTCGTCGCTTAACATGCCATACTGGATAAATATCTTCAGGTCGTCCCATTTATTTTCATACTGGGAACGGTCGTTCTTGAAAATCTCCTCTAAGCGGTCGGCTACTTTTTTCGTGATATGGGTTGAAATTTTCTTCACGTTCTGGTCGCTTTGCAGGTACGACCGCGACACGTTCAGCGGGATGTCGGGCGAATCGAGCACGCCGTGTAGCAGCGTCATAAATTCGGGTACGACGCCTTCAACCGAATCGGTCACAAACACCTGGTTACAGAACAACTGTATCTTATTCCGGTGAATATCAAGGTTTGTCCGCAAACGCGGGAAATACAGGATACCGGTCAGGTTAAACGGGTAATCGACGTTCAGGTGTATCCAGAACAGCGGTTCCTCGCTCATCGGGTAGAGGTCGCGATAGAACTGTTTGTAATCGTCGTCATTCAGGTCGCTGGGTTTGCGTGTCCAAGCCGGTGTGACCGTATTGACAACGTTATCTTCGGCGGTATCGACATATTTACCGTCTTTCCATTCCTGTTTTTTGCCGAAGACGATCGGTATCGGCAGGAAGCGGCAATATTTGGAGAGCAATTCGGTTAGCTTGCTTTTTTCGAGGAAAGCCTTGTTATCGTCGTCGATATGCAGGATGATGTCGGTACCCCGCTCGTCCTTTGTCGTCTCCGTCATTTCATATTCGGGCGTTCCTTCACAACTCCATTTCACCGCTACGGCATCTTCTCGATACGATTTGGTGATGATCTCCACTTTCTTCGACACCATGAACGACGAGTAGAAGCCCAAGCCGAAATGTCCGATGATGGAAGCGGCGTCGTTCTTATATTTTTTGATAAACTCCTCGGCGCTTGAAAAAGCAATCTGATTGATATACTGGTCTATTTCGTCGGCAGTCATACCTACGCCCTTGTCGGATACGACCAGTTTCTTACCGTCGATGCGTATTTGTATAGACAGGTCACCCGTTTCGCCTTTAAATTCGCCCACCGACGCAAGCGTTTTCAGCTTTTGGGTTGCATCTACAGCATTGGAGACGAGTTCACGTAGAAAAATATCGTGATCGCTGTATAAAAATTTCTTGATTATCGGGAATATGTTCTCGCTTGTTACTCCGATATTGCCTTGTTTTTTTTCCTGTTTTGACATATGCTTTTATACTTTAAAATTTCCGACTATTATAAAGCAAAAAAAATGCCAGACGTGCGCGTCTGACATTTTGTCACGTTCTGTCGTGTAACATGCAAATTGCTACACTTCTACCGACGACGTCTTCCGGACGATTTTATCGTTTTCCCTGTCATAATCGAGCCATACTTCATCGCCTTCTCTGACTTCGCCGCGAATAATGATATCCGCCAGTTCGTCTTCGATATATTTTTGAAGGGCGCGTTTTAGCGGGCGGGCGCCAAACTGGACGTCATAACCTTTCGATGCAATAAAATCTTTGGCATCACCGGTCCATTTGATACGATAACCCATCTGACTAATCCTGTCGACGACTTTTTGAAATTCAATATCGATGATTTTGATGAGGGATTCTTTTTCGAGTGCGTCGAAGATGACGACATCGTCGATGCGATTCAGAAATTCGGGTGCAAACGTTCTGTTCAGCGCTTTTTGTATCACACTGTTTGCAAACTTCTTGTCGGTATCCGCGCTATCCTGCGGATGGAATCCGATGCCGCGCCCGAAGTCTTTCAACTGTTTGGTGCCTATGTTCGATGTCATGATCATAACGGTATTTTTGAAGTCGATACGTCGTCCGAGGCTATCCGTCAGATGACCTTCGTCGAGTATTTGCAGCAACAGGTTGAATACGTCAGGGTGCGCTTTTTCCATTTCGTCGAGCAATACGATGGAGTAGGGGCGGCGGCGTACTTTTTCGGTCAGTTGCCCACCTTCTTCATAGCCCACATATCCGGGAGGTGCGCCAATCAGGCGCGATACGGCAAATTTCTCAAGGTACTCACTCATGTCGATCCGTATCAGTGAATCGGCTGAACTGAACATATATTCAGCCAGTATTTTTGCCAGATAGGTTTTGCCGACGCCGGTCGGTCCGAGGAACATAAACGTTCCGATAGGTTTGTGCGGGTCTTTCAGTCCGGCGCGGTTCCGTTGAATGGCTTTCACGATTTTATGAACCGCTTCGTCCTGTCCGATTACTTTATTTCTTAACACATCCTCCATTTCGAGCAGGCGTACATTCTCTGTTTTGGCGATTCGTTGAACGGGAACACCCGACATCATGGCAACAACCTCGGCTACTTTGTCTTCGTCGACCGTTTCGCGATGCGACTGCATTTCCTTTTCCCATTTGTTTTTGGCGTTGTCTAAGTCGGTCAGATACTGGCGTTCCTTATCGCGGTAGCTGGCGGCTAACTCGAAATTTTGTGATTTCACGGCTGACTGTTTGGCTTCTTTCGTCGTTTCGATCTGTTTTTCTAAGTTTTCGATATACTGTGGCACCACGATATTGGAGATATGCATCCGCGAACCGGCTTCGTCGAGCGCATCGATAGCCTTATCCGGAAAGTTGCGGTCGCTGATATAGCGGTCTGTCAATTTGACACATGCCATCAGCGCATCTTCGGTATAGCGCGTATTATGATGGTCTTCATACCGTTCTTTGATGTTTCGAAGTATCTGCAAGGTTTCGTCGGCTGTTGTCGGGTCGACGATTACTTTTTGGAAGCGCCGTTCGAGAGCGCCGTCTTTTTCGATGTTTTTTCGGTATTCGTTCAGCGTTGTTGCGCCGATACACTGTATTTCACCACGTGCCAGCGCAGGTTTCAGCATGTTGGCGGCGTCCATCGAACCGGAAGCCGATCCGGCGCCTACTATTGTATGTATCTCGTCGATGAACAGGATGATATTCGGATTTTTAGTCATCTCGTTAAGGATTGCTTTGATCCGTTCTTCAAACTGTCCGCGATATTTAGTGCCTGCCACTATGGCAGCCATATCCAGATTGACAACCCGTTTATTAAACAGGACGCGTGAAATTTTATGTTGTGTGATACGCAACGCCAGGCCTTCGACGATGGCCGATTTGCCCACGCCCGGTTCGCCGATCAGTACCGGGTTATTTTTCTTGCGGCGGCACAGTATCTGTGCCAGACGTTCGATTTCCTTTTCGCGTCCGACGATAGGGTCGAGGCGTCCTTCGGCTGCTGCCCGTGTCAGATCGATGCCAAAATTATCTATCACAGGTGTGTCCGATGTTGTCTTGTTTGTTTGTGCGCTGCCGGATGAGGTCGAACCGGAAGAACTTTTACCCGAAGGCGCATTAAACGATTCTTCTTCTTCGTCCTCATCGTCGCTGTCGGTATATCCGTCGCTTATTTCTTCCTGTTTTTTTTCTTCAATGAGTTTCATAATATCTCTCGAAAGCATGTTTGCCGTGCGATCCTTGACCACTCGATCATAGACGCTCTTATAATCAACGCCTCGCGCTTCGAGATAATCTGCAACTGTTGTCGATTCGCCATTCTTGAGTATAGCTAATAAAAGATGTTCGGTTCCTGTCTGTTTATTTTTCATCTTATGTGAATAACGTCTGCTGTCATTTAAAATCTTGTTGGCGGTGTCGCCTATTTTAATGTCATTCAAGGATACATAAGCAGCCGATTCTTTCACATTACGTATTTTATTATCAATAACAATCTTTAAATCAGCCAGGTCTATATTCATATCGCACAGTATCCTGCATGCTTCACATTCGCCTTCCCGAATGACGCCAAGCATCAGGTGTTCGCTTTCGATATTACTGTTCTGAAGTCTTGAAGCTTCTTCGCGGCTATAATGAATTGCATCGTGGAGTCTCCTTGTAAAATATATCATAAAAAAAATTTTTATCAATCAAAAGAGAATACTACAAAAACTATGCCATCATTTTCTACCTGACAATCACCTTATAGCTCGACTTGTCGTTCACAACTACGACATAAGCGCCGCGACCTGTCGGGATAGCGGTGTGTCCTGCGTCGACCGTTCTTTTTACCTGTAAAACACCTTGTAAAGAATAGATGCCGACCATGGCGGAAGAAGCGGTCACGACATGAATCGTTTTTTCGCCGGCATAGACTGACAGTCCTGCATTTTGGGGATTCCGGTTACCTGTGTCGTCTTGCGTAAATGTAACATCATATTGCAACCATAAATCCGGCAGGATACTGTTATGCATCTGGCAAATAAAGGTTTTACCGATATTGGATTCGTCGAAAGCAAAAAAGCCCTCATTACTTTCCAAAGGCACAACCGGTACGCTCATATAGGTCCAACGAAATGTGGAAATAGAATTATTGATATTGTAAAAGTCCCTGAAATCAATCGAATCGTACTTTCGTTCAATGGCTAAATTATTTTGGGGCATATACGAATACTTCAGTTGAGGTCTAGGATGCGGCAACGTCAACAACGTAAGATTGTTGTATTTGCATGATAATGATGACAGTAATGGAGACGACGAAACATCCAGATTTTCAAGCAAATTGTAATTACAATACACGGTGGTCAAACCCTCGCATCCTTCCACATTGAGGGATGTCATCAGGTTCCTTTCGCAATAAATCTCTTTTAATTTCTTTTGGAATGAAAAATCCAGACCGGTTATTTCGTTATTACTGCATGTAACGCTTTCCAACGCAGGGCAATTGTTAAAATGCAGTTCGTTCAGCAGATTAAAAGTACAGGAAATAGATTGCAGGCCGGAAAGATTATTCAAGTTCAATGATGTTAGAAAATTATAGTCGCACGAAACCGTTTCCAATTCATCACAATCTTCCAGGATTAATGTATGGAGTTGATTACCGACGCATGTGAGGGAATACAAACGATTATTATTCGACAGTTTCAAAAATTCAAACTGATTGGCAGTACAACAGAAAAAGCCCAGTTTCGGATTATTCGACAAGTCAATGGAAGAAATGTTATTGTAACCGACGCGCAAAAAGTCTATTTCCGGATTGGTGGTCACGTCAATTGATCGCAGGTCATTCGTATATAAATCGGCTTTAATCAGGGCGGCTGAATTTTTGAAATTAATCGATTTAAGATCATTAAAGGTGCAATACACATATTTCAACCCTTCAAAGTCACTCAAATCCAGGTTTCCCGACAGTTTCTTTCTATCCCATTCAATCCATTCCAGATACATGGTTACACTATTCCACCGTAAACCGGGTACCGTAGCCCAGTTAATGTTTTCCATCGTATTCAATCCGAGTTGCTCAAAATTCATTACGCCGCGTTCAGCCGATTCCTGCTTCAGAAACCAGGTTAATTTCGCAAGTTCGAAGTCATTATAGGTAGTGATGGCATAAACGCCTGCTCCAAATAATTGTGAAATCCAAACAACGCCTGTAATAATTAGTATCCTCATTTCTTTAACCATTTAACCTGATTACCATTTACCCACCTCTTTTTATCACTCAAACCGACCTGCTTTCCATTCATATAACCTGGGTTCGGTTTTCAGAAAAGGTTTCACAAGTTGTTGCGTTTCATCATCAAGCAAAAGTGGCGACTTATATTCGGCGGTCAACGTCGCGTTTTCGTCCGAGAGGTTATATTTCACCAGAAACAGATCGGATTGCGGCAAATATTCCAGCAATGATGAATCGATATCCGTTTTCCAGAACCAGTCTTTGGAAACGGGTGTAAAGACATTGTCCGAAGCGATTCGCTCCCATTCCGTCGAATAAAATGAAACGCGACTATCCGCCACCGGAGCGTAAAAAGTTTCAATCATACAGATAATTTGGGTATTATTGACAAGTGAAAGCAGTTTCAGTTCGACTGTACTGCACTCCGTAGTCTGTACCAGCAGATAATGATCGGTCAACTTATTCAGGACTGATTTACCCTGCATGGTATTCTCCAGAACTGCAGGTTTCCCCGATTTATAAATATCCACCAGGTCTTTTCTCCATGCTTCTTCTAACAAAACAATCAAGTCATTGGGCATCTGAATAAAATAATTTTCCATCTTTTGCGCGCTGGATGCAAAAAGACAGCAAACAATTAGAATGATGGTGATAAAATGTTTCATATGCTCCTGTTATAATTCTTTTTCGACCACAAATATACGCAAAATCTAATCCGAAAAATCCGTATTAGACAATTTATATCATTTTTTATGATTTATTCAGTTAAAAAAAACGGTTTCCGGATATTCAATTTCAGATAAGGCAAGGCCTTCGGGTGCGATGGACATACCTGCCCTGCACCTGTCCCTTGCTTCAATAATATTTCTTAAATCATTGATTGTCAGCTTTCCTCTACCTACATCCAATAAAGTACCCACAATGGCTCTTACCATATTCCGCAAAAAACGATCGGCTTTAACCGTAAACACCCACACATCGTCCGAAATTGTCCATCCTGCCTCGAAAATACGGCAATGATGGTTTTTTACATCGGTATGCACTTTGCTGAAACTCGTGAAGTCGGTATATTCAAAAAGAACAGCACTGGCTTCGTTCATCTTTTCAAAATCGACAGATTGCAATGACATTCTGTAAATATATTCATAATGAAAAGGATTTTTCCTGTCGGTAAGCCTGTATATATAGGTGCGCGAAAGAGCATCGAAACGTGCATGAGCGTTATTCGTTACAGGTACAATCCTGTCGATGGCTATGTCAACGGGTAGCATGTTGTTCAGTTTGCCGGTCAGGTTTTGACAGTCGATAACGGTTGTTGTTCCGTTGAGCGACACATCGAAATGTGCTACCATCCGGCGTGCATGAACGCCAGCATCCGTCCTGCCGGCGCCGGTGACGGCAATCGGTTGGCGCAACACTTTCGACAGTGCTTCTTCTAAACATTGCTGAACGCTGACGCCATTCGGCTGGTTCTGCCACCCGCAATAATGCGTACCTTTAAAAGCAAGATAAATAAAATAACGTTTCACTTCGTTTTCAATTGACGGCGGTATCATTTGCCTCAAATTCATATACTTCGGACGGAGTCATACGTTTCAGCGTCGCAAGCGCGACGTCCTTACCTACCTTGATTCCTTCCTGCCATAAACGATATTCGACCGTTTTATATGCCAGTTCGGGATGATTGTTATCGCGGCTCAGATGGCACAACCAGATATTCCTGAGCTTCGACGTATAGATAGACGCAATGAAATCGGCTGCATGACGGTTACTCAAATGTCCGGTTGAACTCGACACCCTTTCTTTTAAAAAAGCCGGATAAGCGCCCGACTTCAACATCTCTTCATCATAATTCGTCTCGATCACCAGGTGATTTGCTTTACAGACATATGCGCGAATCGTATCCGTCACATGTCCCGCATCGGTCACAATCACAAATGTCTGGTCCTTGTATTCGATGGCATATCCCATATTATCGCTGCTGTCGTGAGGTACTTCAAATGCCGTAATTTTGAAATCCCGGATCAAAAAAGGTATTTCCTTCACCACTACGCGTCGGAACTGTAATAAAACTTCCTCAACAAAACGGCTTCTCCGAATGCCGTCGTGTACCTGTTCGGTAGCATACACGGGAATATTTAGCTCATCACCGAGAAGACCTACCGATTTGATATGGTCGGCATGGTCGTGCGTAATAAGGACAGCTTGAATACTTTCAAAATTTATCCCATGTTCTTTCAAGATTTTTTTAATCTGGCGCACGCCTATACCGGCATCTATCAGAATGCCGTATGAAGATGTTCCAAGGAAGTAGCAGTTACCGCTACTTCCACTTGCCAGACTTAAAAAATACAATTTTGACATCGCATGTTTTGTTTATCGCATTTTGGTGCAAAGGTAAGAAATAATTATGAATTTCAATGATGAATGATGAATGACAGGTAAAAAAATAAGGATAGTTCGTTTGCAGAACAAATTAAAAGCATTACTTTTGCAAAAATTTAAACAGATGATATTGAAAAAGAAGCAGGAAGCATATATAATACAATGGCTGATAGGAACAGGCGATTTAGTCATACTGAATCTCATTTTCCTGGGTATATATAACTTGTTGGACCCGTATTACACTCATTTTATGAGTCTTAAGATACGTGAGATCATTTTGCTATTCAACTTCTGTTATTTCTTTGCCCTGTATTTTGTGCCGATGCAGTTGCATATGTCGGTAGTTTTTCTCGACAAAATCGTTCAGCGTTCCTTTTATTTTGTGACGGTATTCATTATTTTGTTTGCCATTTGCCTGTTGTTCCTCAATGTGGGCGACAAGCTGGCTACTTTCATTACGCTCTACTATCTGGCGTCGCTTCTGATCTTTTCATTGTGGCGTGTTTTGGTACGTATCATGGTAAAATCGTATCGCCGAAGGGGTTATAATGCAAAAAATATCATTATTGTCGGCGCCGGAAAAAACGGCATGGAGCTTTTTCAGGTTATTAAAACCGACTTGTCCTACGGGTTTCACGTGCTCGGTTTTTTTGACGACAACACGATATTGAAAGATGTCCTTCCCAACTATCTGGGTCCGATCAGCGAAATCGAAGCATATGTAGAAAGTCACGATGTCGACGAGATATACTGTACGATTCCGGGAACGAACAGTGAAAAGATATCGGCGCTTCTCAATTTTGCGGAGAAAAACATGATCCGTTTTTACATCATTCCCGAATTTTTCCGCGATATCAAGAAGAGCATGGCGTTCGAGATCATGGAAACGATACCGCTGCTTACGATCCGTACCGAGCCTTTGCAGTCGCCAACCAACCGTACCCTGAAACGTTGTTTCGATATTTTCTTTTCGATCGCCGTGATGATTATGGTTTATCCTTTTCTCTATCTGATTGCAGGACTGCTCATCAAGATTTCATCTAAGGGGCCTATCCTGTTCAAACAGAAACGTACCGGACTGTACGGCAGGGAATTTGAATGTTACAAATTCAGAACCATGCACGTCAATCAGGAAGCCGACAGCCTTCAGGCCAGCAAGGGCGACCCGCGTACGACATTCATCGGAAGTTTTTTAAGACGTACGAACTTGGATGAGTTTCCGCAGTTCATCAACGTGTTGAAAGGCGAAATGTCGGTTGTCGGACCCCGCCCCCACATGCTGATACATACCGCACAATATTCGATACTGATTGACAAGTATATGGTGCGACACCTGATCAAACCGGGTATTACCGGCTGGGCGCAGATCACCGGATACCGGGGTGAAACGCGCACGCTCGAACAGATGGAAGGACGCGTGAAACGCGATGTATGGTACCTCGAAAACTGGTCTTTCTTCCTCGATCTGAAGATCATCGTTGTGACAATCATCCAAATGTTCAAAGGCGATTCAAACGCATATTAGTAAATACGCCGGCTTATGGGAAGGATTTTGGCAATCGACTATGGACGCAAACGAACCGGACTGGCAGTGACCGATCCGTTGCAAATCATTGCAAACGGACTTTGCACGATTCCGGGCGACGAGGCAACCACTTTCCTGAAAGCGTATGTATCAAGGGAACCTGTCGACTTGTTTGTAATCGGATACCCCCTGCAAACGAACAGTGAACCCTCGGAAAACGTGCAGCATGTACAGGCGTTTGTCCGTCGTCTGCGTCGAGTTATACCGGAAATACCCGTCGAATATGCGGACGAACGTTTCACCACGGTAATGGCACATCAAGCCATGATCGACGGCGGGTTGCGCAGAAAACGACGGCAGGACAAAGCCTTAGTCGACGAAATCAGCGCCACGCTCATCCTGCAGGGATACCTGGAAACGAAAAGAGTTGAAAAGAACAGAAATTCATAATTAACTTCAATATGATTTTACCTATTTACACATATGGTCAACCGGTTTTACGGGAAGAAACGAAGACGATAGGCGACGACTATCCGCAAATCAGAGAATTGGTTGGCAACATGTTTGAGACCATGCACAAAGCCGACGGCGTCGGGTTAGCCGCTCCGCAGGTAGGTCTTTCCATCCGTTTGTTTATCATCGACGCGGATGCGCTCGCCAAAACCCACCCCGAATGTAAAGACTTCAAACGTGTGATGATCAATCCGGAAATAACGGAACGCAGCGACGAAACGGTTGCGCTGGAAGAAGGATGTCTGAGTTTTCCGGGTATCCATGAGAAAGTGCCGCGAGCGGTCGGAATACAGGTCGAATATTTTGATGAAAATTTCATCAGGCACGAAGAACATCTGGAAGGCTTCAACGCCCGTATCGTGCAACATGAGATCGACCATCTGTACGGACATGTGTTCATTGATGCCATATCGCCCATACGGCGTCAGTTGAATAAAGGCAAGTTAAGTAATCTTATCAGGGGAAAAGTCAGTTGCGAATATAAAATTAAAACCGTTAAAAAATGAAACGAATACTCGTCATCTTTTTTTTGCTTTCAGGAATATACACTGCTATCGCTCAAATCAACGTCGACCGTGTAATGACCATCGGGCGCAACGCACTCTATTTTGAAGATTATATCTTGTCCATTCAATACTTCAATCAGGTGATCCGGTCGAAACCCTGGCTGGCACAACCTTATTTTTACCGTGGACTCGCCAAACTGTACCTCGACGATTACAGTGGCGCCGAAGACGATTTCGCGCTGGCGTTGCAGCAGAATCCATACATCGTTCGGGCATATTTCGCGCGCGGTATTGCGCGGCACAGTCAGGGAAAATACGACCTGGCGCTGGAAGACTATTTCAAGAGTCTTGAGTTTATGCCGAAAGACCGGTCGATGATGACCAATACCGCCATTGTTTACATACAAAAAAAGGATTACAATAAAGCCAGGGAACTGTTCGACGAAATTATTGAAGCGTACCCCAAAGAAGCGAACAGTTATATGGCGCGTGGCTCGCTCTACATGGAAGCGGGAGATACCGTAGCGGCTATGGCCGACTACAATAAATCAATCGAAATCGACCCGTATTATGCACCGTCGTATGGGAACAGGGCGCTCGTCTACTACCAGACAGGCGACATGCAAAAAGCCTTAGTCGATCTGAATGAAGCCATCCGGTTAAACCCGCGCGAAACAGGTTTTTATATAAACCGTGGCCTTGTACGTTATCATACCGACGACCTGCGTGGCGCCATGTCCGACTACGACCATGTCATCGTGTTGGACGATAACAACCTCATCGCCCGTTTCAATCGCGGACTGTTGCGTTATCAGGTCGGCGATTACAACCGCGCCATCGAAGATTTCAATGTAGTCATCACGCATGAGCCTGATAATTACATGGCTTATTTCAACCGCGCCCTGTTGCAAAGCGAAGTAGGCGCCTGGCGTGAAGCGATAAAAGACTATGACGTTATCCTTGAGCAGTATCCCAACTTCCTGCCGGGCTATTACAGTCGTGCCGATGCCAAACGCCATATCAACGATATTGCCGGCGCCGACAAGGACTACTGGTATGCCATGGAACTGGAAAGGACGAGTGGCAATCTGCCGTCGCCGACTGTACAGGCATCTGCCACACAATCGTCCGTCGCTGACGATGCAGGTAATGCGGAGGATAAAAAAACACGTGAAGAATCCGACAGGAACATCAATAAATTCAACAGTCTGGTCGTCAGTAACAAGTCGGACGAACAGAAAAGCAAATATCCGAGCGAGATACGCGGACGCGTACAGGACAAAAACATACGTATCGACTTCGAAAAACAGTTTGTGCTGACCTATTACGAAAAGTCCGACAGGATCTATGAGGGCGTTCGCTACAACAATACCATCGAGACGTTCAACAACCGGAACATACTCGGATGGAAGTTGATAGCGACCAATCAGGAAGCCTCGCTGAACCAGTTTCAGATAAACGCGCATCAGGAATCCATCAACGAACTGTCATTAAAAATCGAACAGCAGGAAAACAATGCCGATTATTATTTCGGACGCGGCCTGGATTATTTGCTTGTTCAGGATTTATCGGAGGCGACAGGCAATTTTGATCAGGTCATCAGTATCGACCCGTCCTATACGCTGGCTTATTTTAACCGCGCTGTCGTCAGGTATAAACAGATTGAATACGAATTGTCGAATACAGCGCAGGACGAATATGGCGAGTCCGTTAGCATCTCGATAGGCGCCAACCGGAATACGGGTCTGGCGTCGCCGCCTGTCAATCAGCAGCAGGACAACCGTGCCTACCTGTACGAGATGATCATCCGCGACTATACTACGGTCATCCAGCAAGACCCCTCCTTTATTTTCGCCTATTTCAACCGTGCCTGCCTGCGTTGCGTACAACGCGATTTCAGGGCGGCTGTCATCGATTACAACGAAGCGATACGCCGTAAATCCGATTTTGCGGAAGCCTATTTCAACCGCGGCCTTGCCCAACTGTTACAGGGAAATACCGACAGAGGCATCGCCGACCTCAGCAAAGCCGGCGAACTCGGCATCATCGAAGCCTACAACATCATCAAACGCATGACTGCAAGCAATTGAAACAACATAAAAACACTCAATACCATGAAAAATCAAATGTGTGAAGAAATGCAGAAGCATTTATTTGAAATCATCAGTTCAAGGACTACCAATCAGTATAAGATAGTGGAGATTCTTGAAGAATTGTTGGAAACGAGCGCCAATTCCGTATACAGGCGCATGAGAGGTGAAACCGAACTCACTTTTTCGGAGATATATACTTTGTGTAAAAAGTATAATATCTCGATGGACGAGGTCTTCAACTTTAAATCGGGTCAGAACGCACTGTTTCATTACATGCCTGTCGACCTTTCAGATCAGAACAGTTATATTTCCTATTTAAAAGGGTTATCGGAAACATTTACAGTTTTAAATCAGCAAGACCAGGAACTCTATTTGACTGCGAATGATATTCCGTTTTATTACTTTGGAAACTATCCGGAACTGTTGTACTTCAAATTATTTGCATGGAATAACACCATCAACCGTAATACAATGTCTTATCGCGATTTTTGTACTCGTTTGGACAAGGATACGATTCTACCCCTTCACAAAAAGGTAACACATTCTTTCATGAATATTCCTTCAAAAGAAATCTGGATAAACCAGACCATTGACGTTTTATTAAAATTATTGGAGCATTATTACGATATCGGCGCCTTCGACAGCAAGGAAACGGTTCTATTCCTTTTGAATCAGTTGACAAGTCTGATGGATATGGTGAAAACGAATGCTGAAGACGGATTTAAGGGATCAAGTAAAAATATACCTTTTCACCTTTACCTTTGTCCGGTCGATCTTGAAAACAACCGCATTCTGCTAAAGAACGGCGAAAACATGTCATGCAGTATAAGGCTCTACACAGTCAACAGTATTACAACCGGGGATAGAACCATGTGCCTCGAAACGTTAAAATGGATTAATGATTTGATTGCTAAATCAATACAGATTAGCGGCGTTTCAATTAAGGAAAGAACACATTTTTTCAGGTCGTCACAGTATAAAATTGATGAATTAGTTAACAAAATAAAAAACAACACATAATTTTCCATAATACAGCAGTCTTACAATTTTTTTTGCCAAAAAACGATAATAGTATTTATCGTGCGGTTTCTCCGTATCGGAAATCAGAAAACAGAAGCATTATGATACTGCCATCGCCAGCTATTGGCGTTTGATGAAAAAGCGTTTCAAAAAGCGATTTTATTATTCATTTACAGGCTACTACATTTGTCGTCTGAAACAAATTAATAAATAAAGTTCCATGAAACGATTAGTAGACTTGGCAATGCTCGACAGGCTGGATTGTCTGACTCGCAGACAGGCGACAGGACCGCCGGAAATTTTAGCCGATCGATTGGGGATATCGCTTTCAACGCTGCATGAATATATCATGTACATGCAAATAACGCTAAAAGCGCCCATCCGGTATAACAAATACGTTCAATCGTATGTATACGACTATTTACCCGATTTTCATCTGGGTTTTGAAAAGGATTGGTCGCAACCGCAGGTTTGACCTTAGGCATTTGGGAATCATGATAAAATGCGCAATCATGAAAAATTTGGTAGATTTAGCGATTGTATACAGTTTGGATAACCTGATACGCATGAAGACGACTGGCGACTCTGAGAAATTAGCAAAAAAACTGGGAATCTCCCGTTCTAATCTTTTTGAAACCATATCCTATCTGCGTGATGAAATGTGTGCGCCTATTATATATAATGTATATAAAAAAACCTACGAATACGAATTTGTTCCCAAATTCTATCTGGGTTCGGAGATAAATAGTATGATATCCGGAGAGGATGAGACATCCGGTGAATTAATGGAATCAGACGAAATCGACGACATATCTGGAGGTATGGAAAATGACCAATGGTACACAGCTCCGGACGATGACGATACGGAAGGCGTTATCATAGACCCCACTACGAACTTTAATGATTTTGACTTTGATTATTAATGATTTTTAAAATATAATTAATATGCTGTTTAGGAAGAAGAGTGATAATCATGTACAAATCCATCAGGGAATAGCCGAAAACAAGCGTCTTGTACAGGAAGTGATCTGGGGTCAAAAATTTTATTTTGCCATTCAGGATTCCCAATGGCTACACAGGACAAATTTTAATGCAAGCGGTTGGGCTTTGGGTTTTCCGGCACTTTATCTTTTATATCGTGTTTTGAACGTTGTCAAGCCAAAATCAATCATTGAATTTGGACTTGGTGAAAGCACCAAAATGACCTTTCAATATATCGGGTCATTTCCGGACGCAAGGCTTCAAGTCATTGAACAGAGTCAGGAATGGCTTGATTTTATCGATAACGAAATACCTGACATAGCAATGCATGTAAAGATACTTCCCATTGAAACAAGAATAATCGAAGGTTACGAAACGATCATTTATTCCAATCTACTCGAAAACATATCCGGGCGAAAATATGATTTGGTATTGATTGACGGGCCTGTCGGTTCTCCGAATTTTTCACGAAGCCAATTGATTGACATCATCGAAAACGACTTGCTGGAAAAAGATTTTGTTATTCTGCTGGATGATTGCAATCGCATCGGTGAACGGCAAACTGCTTCAAGGTGTTTGGATTTATTGAAAAGAAAGGGCATTGCGAATAGCATTGGTTTTTATCGGGGAATGAAAACAATGCTTATCATTTGCTCTGATAAGTACAAGTATCTGCAAAATTTTTGAAATCGTAAAACGTTACAAATCAGATTACCGAATCAATCCAAAGAAAAAATCTCACCAAAGCAGACAAAAATATTTTCCCCAGTCCCGAATTTTCGGACTCGATGATTGTAGTTTTGCAGCATGATAAAAAACAATTCAAGATGAAAAGTAAGCACGACATACCAGTTTTCACCGTTGAAGAGCACCACGAGGCTTTCATCGTCTGGAATTTTGCAGCAAGGGAAGGTTGGATCCCCGAAAAGGATAATTGTCTTTTTCATGTTGATCATCATTCTGATATGGGGACGCCAAGGTTTAATAAATCGTTACATGATGTGAAAACCGACATGGTCGAGCTAAAAAATTTCACGTATAAAGAACTTAATATAGCCACTTTTATAATTCCGGCCTGTTATCAGGGAATTTTCAATCAGGTTTTCTGGATCAAACCTAAAAACGACAAACCATCCTATACCCAACAGGAAAGGTATGTACGTTCATACAATCAATCAGGGAAACGGCTTATTTCCGGAAAAACTGAAAGTTTGCCAAAGGATAAAAATATAGTTGATCCTGACAGAAAAACTTTCGACTATTTTTTGAGAACGGTCGAACAACTGCCTTCAAATAGAGAAGTAACGTTGGATATAGACTTGGACTATTTTTCCTGTAGTGGAAATCCATATGAATTACAGGAAATAAATATTGAAATAACAAGCTACGAGTATGATAATTTCATAATGGATCAATACCATCGTTTAAACTACATAGGCGTATATAATATTGAAGCCATTCAGGATGGTGATAAATATTATTATGTCATCAATAAATTTAACGAGCGATATCCCAATGAATTGAAAGTGGATAACAAGGTTATTTTAGAAAGACTTGATAGATTTATAGATTGTTTGTTAAATAAACAAATTACTCCTCTTATGATTGATATTTGCCGTTCGCGTTTCAGTGGATATACGCCAAACGATCAATGGAATTTTATCGAAGATAATCTTTTAGAAAAAATAGAAAAACATTTTAATATAAAACAAATACGATGGAATTAAAATTTAAAAACAGGATAATATTGGCATTGTTTGGAATACTAATACATTTATTCTTAAATAATTATGTTCATGGACAAAGTTGGTCTATAGAATATGATTTAAATGGTGATTCGTTGGTTTATTCGCTGTCCAAAGATAAAATCCTGCAAGGAAAGCTCATTGATTTCTTTTTTCCAGCATATAAATATTATCAGGTTGTATCAAATGAAGCCATTGAATCTGTAAAATCAGAAAACGGAGAGGTAATTGAACTTAAAATTAGTACAAGTCACTTTTATTATAAGAATATCAATTTCGAAATTGATATTTATGCAGAAGAGATTGATTCGATTCTTTTTTTCTTAAAAACGAATGATAACAGTTTGATTCCAGTTAAACATCAAGTTTTTCGCAGAGGATATTCCTATTGGCCAACTGTTTACTTCTCTGTAAACCTGAATAAATATGATATTAAGAGTATTCAAATAGTAGGAATATCTGAAAACGGCAATAAAAAATTTGTTATTGGCAGATTAAATGGTTCAAAAAGAATAACATATAAAGCAGATAATATGATGGCAGTAGATTCATTTGTGTCAAAATATTCATTTGAAAAACAAAGTGATGTTTTTGTTGAACTTCCAGATCATTATATTAGATTACATGGATTTAATTTGCGCCCACAATTAGTATTAAAAAATTGCTATTCAACATATGATTCAATTCAATGTATAAGTGAATTTACAGATAAATTATTGAATGAATATGGGCTATTTAATGTGTATGATATTGATAAACAAGAACTACTCGTTCGAAATACCTTATTAACTAATACATCCTATGATATTGAAAGTTATTACAGGGGTATGAAGGAAATAATTGCTTCATTAAACAGTTGCCACATGAGGTTGTCTACTAATAGCAGTGACGAAATAGAGTCTCCCTTACAAGCCATTTATCTTTACAACATAAATAATGAAACTATTGTATCTGCAATTTTTGATCCAACCCTTGAAAGCAAAATTCAACTAGGTGATAGACTTTTATCAATCAATAATATTCCAATAAAACAATTGTATCATGATTTTTCAAAAAAGGTTTTTGCATCAACTACTCAACAACGTGAAATTAAGATAACACAAAAATTAATATACATGGCTCAAGAACTATTTGGTGATAGTTTGTTGTTAAAATTTCAAAATGATATGGACATCTATTCTATTTTGTTAGATAAATCAAATTTTTCTGGTAGAAAAATTATCCCTTCAGATTTTAAGAGAGTAACTGACAATACAATAGAAATATATAACAATGTTATGTATTTTAAACCAATTTTTGAGGAATCACAAATTTTCCCATTCATATATTCTCATAAAGAAGATTTTAATTCTTGTGATGGAATAATTATTGATTTGCGCGGTTGTACTGGTGCTGACTTCTCCTTTTGTACATTTTTTTCCTTTTTTATTTCTGATAATAGTCTTATTCTTACAAATGATTCAACTTTTTTGATTTCTAGTTCAGATTATATCATAAAGCCCTCGAAAATAATTAATGTGAAATCGCCTGTTGTATTGTTGATCGATGCAAGAACAACTTGTGCTGCTGAACTGATGATCAATGCACTTCGAAAGATCAGATCAAATACTTACGTAATCGGAGCAACAAATTCTGCCGGAAGCGCTCAGTTCACTATGGGATTTGATTTCCCCTGTAATGCTGTATTATCATATTTTGAGGGAGTTACAAAAGATGCTTTTGGACAAGCTATTGATAATAATATTGGTATTATTCCAGATATTTATGTCCATTTTAATTCTTATAAAGATCTATTTCCATATAACGATAAAATTAAACGTTATGCCTTAAAATATTTAGGTTGTGATCTTGTTGAGGATATCTAAGAAAATTTCAAAGTAAGTATTAAGTATTAATTTTATAAATTTAAGTATTATGAACAAACTAGTCGAAAGTCAATCTGATGAAAATCAGGTGAATGAAAATGAATTGGAAAACCTCTATGGTGGAGAATCGGGCGGCGAATGCGATAAATGTACTGTAAGATTTGGTTGTATTTGTGACGAAAAGTGGGGGTTTGCTGATGAAGAAGATCAAGAAAATGTTGTCTTCTAATTATTTAGTTTTGTATTTGTTATCAGATTCTCGTAACTGAGAATCTGATAACATTACTTTATATTGAGTTTATATGAAATTTTAAAAATGAAGACTTAATAACTGATGTCATGAAAGAAAGTAGTTATAATTTTTTTGTTATGTT
>Ga0082212_10002614_pt1 | contig 26105 bp, 28 predicted proteins | sample TergutNt197P3_FD_71548 | JGI IMG/M metagenome (GOLD analysis project Ga0082212, IMG submission 71548) | Neocapritermes taracua P3 segment gut microbial communities from Petit-Saut dam, French Guiana - Nt197 P3 | ecosystem: Host-associated > Arthropoda: Insects > Digestive system > Gut ...
ATCCCCGTAAATTGGTATCCTTCGGGAACGGTTTTTTGACGGTAATCCCACTCCATGCTGACCAGCCATTTTTTACCATCGTCATCATGGAACAGGGACGGATCAAAACCGGAACAGGTCAGAAACACCGGATCGGACCAGGGGCCTTCTATCGAAGGAGCGGTAGTAAGAAAATTGGGACAATCTTTCCAGGGGCCGGCATTCCAGCTGCGCACATTGGTATAAATGAGCCAAAAAAGATTATCGGAATAACTTAAACAGGGCGCCCATATCCCGCATGAACTCCGCTCTCCTTCCATGTCAAGAAGGCGCTTTTCACTTAGGGGAGAGGGCAAAGATTCCCAGTTTGCAAGATCCCTGGACCGGTGGAGTTCTACACCCGGATACCATTCAAAAGTAGAGTTGGCAATATAAAACCATTCACCAACCCGTAGTATTGACGGATCTGGATGAAACCCTGCAAGGACAGGATTAGTTACACGATTCATACCATCTGCCATAGTTCCGGCCTCTCTTAATGTTTTTGCTGCAGTATTATTCCTTAACTCCGCCCATAGTAATACCAGAGATAATAAACCGCGACATGAACGAATAGAAAATAAGAATAGGTATCAGCGAAACGGCAATTCCCAGATAGATTGCTCCCATTTCTGCACGGTAAATATCACCTCTAAGGGACTGAACCAGCATAGGCAGTGTGTACTTTTTCTGGCTGGAGATAAGCACAAATGGTGTAATAAAGTTATTCCACGAACCCACAAAGGTAAAGATCGCCTGAGCTGCAAGGGCAGGGGTAATAATCGGGATAATGATATTGTTGAAAGTCTTAAATTCGCCTGCTCCGTCAATTCGTGCAGCATCAATGAGTTCTTTGGAAAGTATCGACATCATATACTGCCGGACAAACAATACGGTAGCCCCCGCAGCTATTCCCGGAATAATAAGCGGAATATAGCTGTTCAGAAGTTTCAGCCGGGCCATGAACTGGTAAAATCCGATAAAGGTAAGCGTACCCGGAAGCATCATAATAATCAGGATGATCGTCCAGATGGCAGCCCTGCCCCTGAACTTGTAAATATGCAGCCCATAGGCAGTCATTGCCGAAAAATAAACACTTAATACCGTAGCACAAGTCGAAATAAACGCGCTGTTTCCGAATCCCTGCCATATCTGGAAACCACGGCTGGTCAGGGTCCGCCAGTTGTACATTGCATTGGTGCTTGGAAGAAGCGAAATACCGGAGTTGATCTGTTCTGTTGATCGGGTAGCATTGATGAGCAGCAGATAAATCGGAATAATCGCCAGGAGTCCCAGGAAAATCATAATGGCATGCACAATAGTACGTTTGATCAAAAGGCTTGTTTTGGATGACATCATGCTGCGCCTCCTTTCTGTTTCTTTATATCACTGCGATCCTGTAAAAAGAAGAATATTATTAAGGCCAGAATTATTGTAATAACAAATATTCCTACGGATATTGCTGCACCATAGGCATAGTCGTTCCGGCCCTGAAAAGCCATATTGTACTGATACACCGTTGTTGTCCGGATTTTAAAATCGGGAGAACCACGCATATCGGTGATCAGGAAGGGAATATCAAACATCTGCATACCGCCAATCATGGAAGTAACCAATATAAAGAGCATCATTGGACGGAGCAGGGGAAGTGTAATATACCATGTGGTTTCACGGCTGCTTGCGCCGTCGATTAAGGCAGATTCGTACATGGAGATGGGTATACTGGTAATACCAGCCATAAGCATAATTACCGTATGACCGTACCAGATCCACCATTGAATAAATGCTACCAACGACCGTGAAAACGGAACACTGCGGAAAAGATTAAATGCATCTCTTACGACTTCTCCGTTTACGGTAGTAATATGATAGATGCCCAAAGACCGCAGAAATTGATTTACCGGAGCAATGGCATACCCGTTAAAACCGAAAAGACTCCGGAAAAGCATGGCTACCGATGCCGCAATAAGAAGATTGGGCATATATATAACAGCGCGGAAAAGGCCGCGCCCGCGCAGTTTAAGGCGTATATCGCTAAGCCAAATGGAAAGAACCAGGGCTATTCCCAATTGGGGAATAAAATTGATGCCCCAGATAATAAATGTATTACGCAGAGCGCCCCAAAAATAAACATCTTTTACCAGTTTGGTAAAATTTTCAAAACCTACAAATTTAAAAGAGGGCGAGAGTCCCTTTAAATCGGTAAAACTTAATAAAAAGGTATATACTGTGGGCCACAGATTAAACACACAAAACACAATTACAAAAGGCGCCACAAAAAAATAACCCCACCGGTTTGTTTTAGCCTCATGACCAACTGCTTTTTTCATTACTCCTCCTGTAAAAAAGGCGCGGATAATAAAAACCCGCGCCCTTGATTATTGGTTAATCTACATCTGCGAACAACTTAAAATGCTATTCGCTTACAGACCAAGTGTGGTTTCCGCCTGGGCTCTGAATTCAGCCAGCGCCTGTTCCATTGATTTTTCTGATAACTTATAGGCGTTGGTTGCTTCCTGGAACAGACCTTCAACTGCCTGGTCGGTACCCTGGACGAGTTTTCCATCTACATGTTTGGCCATTTCGGCAAATTCGGCATAGTGATTCTGTCCGCCAAGGAAGGGTTCACTGTAACTGCCCTTGATCTTGTCAACAACCGCAAGATTGCTCACCATATCTCCTTTATCCCTGGCCCATGCTTCGAGGAAGCTGTCTTCTACAGTCAGATAGCGGATAAGTTCTTTGGCTGCTTCGGGGTTTTTGGTGCCTTTATATGCGCCGATCCAGGTGCCGCCCCAGCGATAGGGGTAAGGACCGGGGATCATTGCCCAGTCGCCCGAGGTATCGGGAGCATTGGTTTTAAGTACATAGTGGAGGCCCCATGTGGGGAGGAAATAGGAGAATACTTCCAAATTCCTTCCGGATGCATCCTGAAGCTCACCCCTCATCCCTGCAAACCAGCCTTCTGACCACTGTCCAACCTGTCCTTCGAAACGGTTGTCCCAAATGGTCTTGGATATTTCCATGTATTGTTCCATGGCGGGATCGACAAACAGTTTTCCGTTTACAACCCACGGTTGTTTGCGGGCACCAAGGAAGGGATTGTAAAGGTCGCCGCCGCTGGAAACTACTACACAAGCGCCGCCGGATAATTCCTTAAGCAATGCTGCTGTTTCAAGGAATTTAGCTCCGTTGGTAAAGTAGCTCTGTACGACTGCCGGATCATCGGTACCAAGGTACTTGATCGCAAGGCTGCGGCGATAGAACATGGCGCCGGGGCATGCCTGCCAGGACATTCCGTACACTCTGCCTTCGTACGTTCCGATTTCCACAGGATAGGCAAGAAGCTTGTGTTTGTTGGCTTCGTAAATATCGGTCAGATCCAAAAGCAGACCTGATTCGACATACTTGCGGACAAAAGCGGCTTCGAGGGCGAAGATATCAGGTGCGCCCTGACCGGAAGCCAAAACCGGGTCCAGTTTGTTGGGAAACTGTTCCGTTGCCGTAAGCGAATACTCAAACTTCATGTCCGGATAGGCTTTGGCGTAGTAATTGTGAACCATGTCGTCAAGTTCGTCGGTGAATGACCAAATAGTCAGGAAGTTCGGATCCGCCTTCTCACCGCCGCCGCACGCCGCAAAACTGAACAGTACAAGGGCGAGACACAGAAGACCAAAAATTCTTTTCATGTTTTCCTCCAAAATATGGTTTATAGGTCACCAGTATAACATAAAAAATGAAAAAATCAAGTGTTTATTTACTTTTTATTTCATTTCGGAGAATTTTTCTGATAAATATCCCCGATGGGGATAAATCTTTTTCTGTCCAGTGGCCTTTTCCTTCTTTGTCGGCGCCATAAGCCAGAATCCCTGAATCCTCACCCTTGTTGGTCAGGGACCAGTTTACCCAGGAAATACTGTATTTATTCAGGAAAGAAAGCCATTCAAGAAACTCTTTTTCCCAGACTCCGCCGCCGCCTGTCGACTGGGAAGTCCCGCATTCGGTAACAAAGAGGGCCAGACCCTTATCAATGGCTATTTTTGCCTTTTCCCGGAGCTCATCCCCGTGGGTGCCGGCATAAAAATGAAGGGTATACATAATATTATCGTATCCCTGGATTGGGTCTTGCGCTGCAAGGTCTACGTCCTGGCTCCATGTAGGCGTTCCCACGATGATAATGTTGTTTGGATCGTATTTCCGTATTTCAGCAATAACTGCCTCTGCATACGGCTTAACGGCTTCACTCCAGGTTATCGCCGGGCCATTCGGCTCATTGCAGATTTCGTACAATATATTGGGGTAAGATCCGTACCGTTGGGCCATTTCGCCGAAAAATTCAATTGCTTCCTGCTGGTGGAGCCGGGGATCCCTGTCCATGTGGACATGCCAGTCGATCATTACGTACAGCCCCAGATTAATGGCGGCTTCCACTGAATCTATAACCTTGGATTTTATTCCCCCATGCATTATGTACCCCCCTTCGTAAAGGTACATGGCAGCCCGCCATATCTGCATGTTCCAGTCATCCCGCAGCCAGCGGATTACATCCTCGTTGGCATATCTTCCTGCGTATTGCAGACCAAAGGAGCTTATCCCCCGCAGTTGTATAATCCTTCCGTCGGCGCTCTTCAGATGGGTTCCTTCCACTTTAAGCTGGCCGAAACGTTCCACTACGGTCCGCCCCTGTTTGTCTACAGACAGCAATCTGTCATCTTCCTTGCATGAAAAGAATAAAAAACTCCCCATAATAAGGAACATGATTAATAATACCGGTAAAAACCTGTTGCGCATTGTACTTTCCTCCATAAAAAAAGGCTTTCCTTATCTAACCATTCAGGACGCTTCACCTTTTAATAAAAATATGCTATTTTTTGTTGATTATACAAGCAAATACCGCATTGATGCCATACATCAAATGAAGGGGAGGGAAAGGATGGCAAAGATGAGCGAATCAGAAAAAACCAGGGCCACAGGCGCCCTGACCACCGTTGAAGAAAAGAAAAAGGCTTTGGAAGCTGCCCGGCTTCAAATCGAGAAACAGTACGGCACAGGCTCCTTGATGCAGTTAGGCACCCATGCCGGCGGCGCCGGGATTGAGGTAGTTCCTTCCGGTTCTATACTGCTGGACGAAGCGCTTGGAATCGGAGGATATCCCAGGGGAAGGATAGTCGAAATCTACGGTCCTGAGTCCGGAGGAAAAACAACTATGGCCCTCCATGCCATAGCGGAAGCCCAAAAACAGGGCGGCATAGCAGCCTTTATTGACGCCGAACATGCTCTGGACCCGGTATATGCAAAAAATCTTGGGGTAAACATAGATGAACTCTGGATTTCCCAGCCCGATACCGGAGAACAGGCGCTGGAGATTACGGAAAACCTTGTCCGCTCCGGAGCGGTTGATGTTATTGTTGTAGACTCGGTTGCAGCACTTACCCCCCAGGCGGAAATTGACGGCGACATGGGGGATGCCCAGATGGGACTGCAGGCAAGGCTTATGAGCCAGGCCATGCGGAAACTTACGGCGATTATTGGTAAGTCCAAAACCCTGTTGATCTTTATCAATCAAATCCGCATGAAGATTGGTATTATGTTCGGCAATCCGGAAACCACCACAGGGGGAAACGCCCTTAAATTTTATTCCTCGGTACGGCTGGAAGTCCGCAGGATGGAAACCATCGAAGCGGGAAAAGATTCAGATGCGGTCGGAAACCGAGTGCGAATTAAGGTGGTTAAAAACAAAGTTGCGCCGCCGTTCAGAAAAGCGGAATTGGAGATAATCTTTGGCAAAGGCGTTTCTGCCATTGGAAGCCTTCTTGATGCGGCAGTTAAGTACGAGATTATCGATAAAAAAGGCGCATGGTATTCCTACGGTGAAGAAAAAATCGGCCAGGGCAGGGACAATGCCAAAAAATATCTGGAAGATAATACTTCCTTTGCCGCAGAAATAGAAACCAGGCTCCGAAAGATTATGTTTCCCGATCGTATTCCGGGTAACGCCGCCCAAGCCGGAACAGCTGCTGCGGCAAAAACTCCAGCTGCAAAAGCAGCCGCTTCAAAGGCAGCCGATGCCGCACAAGGCAGCGCTGATGCAGCAAAACCGGCGGAAGAACCAACGAAAAACGATCTTTTTTAGGAACATCCATGCTGTGCGTATTAGGGCTTGGTTCCAATACGCCCTGCAAGGATCTTTCCTGTACCGGAATCATTAATTCAGCAGTTGAAGAATTGCAAAAGATACTGACACAGGTAAGGCTTTCGCCTTTTTATAAAACGGCGCCCCTTTATGTAACCGATCAGCCGCCGTTTATTAATGCGGCGCTTTCCGGTTTCTTTTTTGGCTCTCCCCGCAATTTGCTTCAGCAAATCCAGAAAGTCGAAGCAATGTACGGCAGGGATCGCCGCCAAGAACGCCGATGGGGGGAACGGACGCTTGATATTGATATTTTGCTTTTTGGCGATTTGGTAATTACAGAAGATGATCTTGTTATACCTCACCCCCGTTTAAATGAACGGGCCTTTGCCCTGCGCCCATTACTGGATTTATTGCCGGAAGCGACAGAACCCGGAACAGGAAAAAAGTACGGAGAAATACTGGCTGAACTGGCGAGTCAGGAGATAGAGCTTGAAAATACGTATTATACGTGCTATTAATTTAGGATGATCCGGTGAATTTTAAGGATATTGAGAAAATGATAAAAGATGACGGGTGGTATCTTGATGGAATTGAAGGGTCCCATTACCACTACAAACACATTATGAAGGCGGGTAAGGTGACAATTCCCTATCACGGAAGTGTTGATTTACCAAAAAGAGTTGTTCATTCAATCCTTAAACAAGCTCATCTTAAATAGATTGGAGGACTGTTATGAAATATGTTTATCCTGCGTGTTTCTATCCAGAAAAAAATGGGAAAATTTCTGTTGTTTTTGTCGATTTTGAGCTTTCAACTTTTGGTATTGATCTAGCCGATGCGATGTATATGGCTGCTGACGCAGCAGCAGGTCGTATCATTTCTATGCTTAAGGATGGCGAAAAACTCCCTCTTTCAAGTGATACAAAAACAGTAAGACCAGATCTTGGCGGTTTTGTCTCACTTGTTTTTATTGATACTGATGAATTAAATTCAAAATATGATGACAAACTGATTAAGAAAACATTAACAATTCCTTCATGGTTAAATCAGGCGGCAGAACGTCAAAATATTAATTTTTCAGCGACACTCAAAAATGCTCTTATTGAAAAAATTGCTCAATAATTAAACAGCTTTTTTTCGTATTCCGCTATAAGATAGCGTTTTCCCTTTTGAATAATTGTATGGCCTTCCTGTTCCAGGCGGGTTTTTTGGCTTTCGATGCCGCCGGGGTACTTTTCGTTAAGCTGACCGTCTTTTTTTAAGGTTCGCCACCAGGGGGTAATATTTTTACCGCCGCGCTCCTCGCTTGCATTGGCAGCAATGTTTACAAAAATACCGGCCGTCATGGGGCAGGCGCAACCTGCTTTGTACTTTTTTGCCATCTGAGCCATCATCCGGTCAATGGTGGTAAGTTTGCCTTTGGGAATTTTTTTCATTAATCCGTCGTATTCCAGGGGCGGCACTATTGCCATAGTAGTAGCCTTATTTCGCTCTATCATTTTGGGGTTGGTCAGAGTTTCCACTTTGGGAAGATCGCCGGAATAGTTCAATTTTTCGTTAAATGTCTTTTTTGCCATGAATATAGTATACCCAAATATTAATAACTATGCTATTGTAAAATTAAACATCATAACTTATAAAATAAAATTAATAAGGAGTAAGGATATGATTTATTCAACAGAAGTTGAGCATATGTGTCCTGTCGCAAAGGGTGCGAATCATGGTCCGGCGCCGATTCCTGAGGAAGGAAAATGGGTGCAGGCAAAAGAGATTAAGGACATAAGCGGCCTGACCCACGGTATTGGCTGGTGTGCGCCGCAGCAGGGAACCTGTAAGCTGACCCTTAATGTTAAAGACGGCATTATTGAGGAAGCGCTGGTTGAAACCCTTGGGTGCAGCGGCATGACCCATTCGGCGGCAATGGCTTCCGAAATCCTGCCGGGAAAAACCATCCTGGAAGCGATGAATACCGACCTTGTTTGTGATGCAATCAATGTGGCCATGCGCGAACTGTTCCTGCAGATAATCTACGGGCGCAGTCAGACGGCATTTTCCGAGGACGGCCTGCCTATTGGAGCGAGTCTTGAAGATTTGGGTAAAGGGCTGAGAAGCCAGATTGGTACGATGTTCGGGACAAAGGCCAAAGGTGCACGCTACCTTGAACTCACCGAAGGGTACATAAACCGTCTTGCGCTGGACGAAAAAAACGAAATTATCGGCTATGAATTCATTACCTTTGGTAAATTCATGGACGCAGTTAAAAAAGGCGAGGATGCCAACACTGCGCTCGAAAAAGCAAAAGGTACGTACGGCCGCTTTGCCGAAGCCGCAAAGTACATTGATCCGAGGAAGGAGTAATCATGAAACTTCGTATCATGTTCGATTATAATGTGCGGTCACTTGACCGCACGAAAAAGGAGTAACACATGGCATTATTTGAAAGCTACGAACGGCGCATCAGCGCTATCAACAAAGTGCTGTCGCAATATGGTATTTCCTCCGTAGAGGAAGCGAAAGAAATTTGTGATAAAGCCGGAATAAACCCCTATGACATCGTAAAATCCGTACAGCCTATCGCCTTCGAAAACGCCGGATGGGCCTATGTTGTGGGATCGGCTATCGCAATCAAGAAAGGTGTTAAAGATGCGGCGGAAGCTGCGGAAGCGATTGGAATCGGCCTCCAGTGTTTTTGCATTGCAGGAAGTGTGGCCGAAGATCGCAAAGTCGGCCTTGGGCACGGCAACCTCGGCGCGATGCTGCTTCGTGACGAGACAAAGTGCTTCGCCTTCCTTGCAGGACATGAAAGCTTTGCCGCCGCCGAAGGTGCAATCGGTATTGTAAAAAACGCCAATAAAGCCAGGAAAGAACCGCTGCGTGTTATTCTTAACGGTTTGGGCAAGGACGCGGCACAGATCATTTCCCGCATTAACGGCTTTACCTATGTGCAGACTCAATTTGATTACGGCACGGGCGAAGTTAAAGTCGTAAAAGAAATTGCCTATTCAAAAAGCGAGCGGGCACAGGTACGCTGTTACGGTGTGGACGATGTTCGCGAAGGCGTTGCCGTAATGCATCTTGAAGGTGTGGACGTTTCGATTACCGGTAACTCAACCAATCCAACCCGTTTCCAGCATCCCGTTGCAGGAACCTACAAAAAAGAATGCGTAGAACAGAACAAACGGTATTTTTCCGTAGCCTCCGGCGGAGGTACAGGCCGTACGCTGCACCCGGATAATATGGCCGCAGGTCCTGCGTCTTACGGAATGACTGATACAATGGGCCGAATGCACTCCGATGCTCAGTTTGCCGGCTCCAGTTCAGTCCCGGCTCACGTAGAGATGATGGGTTTCCTCGGCATGGGTAACAATCCTATGGTCGGGGCAACGGTAGCCGTTTCGGTCGCTGTAGCGGAATCGTTAAAGAAATAATTGTTTCTATTGACAGTTTTTCTTTTTCATGATACAGTGAACTGACAGTCTGATATCGCACAAAAAGGGGACGTTCAGACGCCCCCTTTTTTGATGTCTGGGAGGTATGTGCAGTATAAAGCCAGGGAGCCGGATCAGGATACGGCAGTCATTATCGGGGAACTGGAACCGGTTATCGGCGGTCTGGGGTTTTCCCTGGTAGAGATGGACTTGTTCCGCCGGAAAGGAAGCGCCCAGGTAAGGCTGATTATCAGCTGTCCCGGAACCATCGGCACCGATGAACTTTCCAGGGTACACCGGGCTGTTCTGCCCAGGCTGGAATTGGCGCTGGAGGGAAAAGACCTGTACATTGAAGTGTCTTCACCCGGGACGGACCGGCTTATTAAAGAAGGGGCGGAATTCCGGTATTATACAGGCAAAGCGGTAAAGTGCTGGCAAACCGGTGCGGACAACTGGAAGCAGGGCATACTCCGCGGATCGGATGAGGAAAAAATCACGCTGGAAACGGCGGAAGGAATACAAACAATGAATTATAAAACAATAGCCAAGGCAAAGCTGGATGGCTAAGGGAGGTAGGTAGGTGGCAACGGATATGTCGGATGCAATCCGTCAGCTCATTCAGGATAAGGGGATCTCGGAGGAACTGATCCTTAAAACAATAGAAAATACTCTGCTCGCGGCATATAAGCGCCGTTACGGGAATGCAGATAATGCAATAGTGCGGTTTAACGAAGACAACAGGATAGTCTCGATTTATGCTCAGAAAAAAATAGTAGACGGTGTTTACGATCCGTCTGCGGAAATCGATCTGGAAGAAGCACGGGAACTTAATCCCGATGCTGAACTGGGGGATGAACTTTTAATCGAAGTAGACCCCAGGGACTTTGATCGTATAGCGGTACAAAGCGCCAAACAGACTGCTCACCAGACAATTCGTGAAATTCAGAAAGACAGCCTCTATTCGGAGTTTAAGGACAAGATAGGGGAGATCATCATAGGTTATTATCAACGGGAACGGAACGGAACAATTTATGTGGATCTGGGCAAAGTTGAAGGGATACTTCCCAAAAAATATCAGTCCCCGCGGGAATTGTACCATGTGAACGACAGGATCAAGGCGCTGATTACCGAAGTAAACAAGACACCGGCGGGATTACAGGTGGTTCTTTCCCGGACACATACGGAATTTGTTCGTGCGATCTTTGAACTGGAAGTGCCGGAAATCTACGACAAAACTGTAGAGATCCATAAAATAGTCAGAGAAGCGGGATATCGCACCAAGCTGGCCGTTTATTCAAACCGGGACGATGTAGACCCTGTTGGTGCATGTGTCGGATTAAAAGGTGTTAGAATTCAGGCGGTAATCCGGGAACTGGAAGGAGAAAAAGTAGATATCCTGAAATATGATCCGGATCCCCGGCGTTTTATTAAAAATGCACTGTCTCCTGCAGAAGTAAGGGATGTGCTGATCCTTGATGAAGGAAAACATCAGGCATTGGCTGTTGTCGCAGAATCACAGCTGTCGCTTGCAATAGGAAAACAGGGTCTAAATGTCAGGCTTGCAAATCGCCTTGTGGACTGGAACATCGATGTAAAAACCGATGCGCAATTTGAAGAAATGGACATCGCTTCCGAATCCCGCCGTGCCGTTTCAGAACTTTTCGGCGATTCGGAAGAGATTTCCAGAATATCGGAACTGCCGGGAATTGCAAAAGAAATTGCCGAAGGCTTTATGGAAAACAACATAGAGTTTATAGAAGACTTCCTTGCCCTTTCCGAAGAAGAAATTACAAATCTTAAAGGCATTACTCCGTCTCAAATCGAAGAATTGCGCAAGCTTATAGAAGAATTCGTTGAAATCGTGGAAGATGAAGATACGGAGGATATAGAAGAAGAGATTCCGGACGAAAGTACGGAAACAGGAGAAGAAACAGAAGAATACGAATGTCCCGAATGCGGTTCAAAAATTACCGTAGACATGACCAATTGTCCTGTTTGCGGAATAGGTTTAAGTTTTCAGTATGAAGATGAATAACCGTAAATCTAAAGCTGCTTTTTCAGGAACTGAAGTTTTGAAAAAGCCTCAGGTGGATCATGGCTGAAGAAAAAGAGAATATACAAAAACCCAAGGTTGAACTTATCAAGCACGCTGCCCCTGCCAAAGCTTCGGATGCTGAAAGCCCCAAGGCCGCTGCCGAAGGGGAACGCCGCAAGGTAGTGGTAGTAAAAAAGAAACCCATTGCTGCCGCTAACACTACAGCCAAAAAACCGCATCAGCCAAAGGTTGTATCTGTTCATTCCCAGGAAACCAGGGAAAAACCTGCAGGTGACCTAAAAGAGAAAAAACTAAAACAGGAATTTATTCCGGATCAAAGACCCGTACGGGCTGCCGGAAAGGTAGGAGGACGCTTTGTCGGCGGCAGCGCCGGCGGTGCCGGCTTCGCAGGCGGTAACGAAAACCGTTCTGACAAGGGAGAAGAAAGCAAAACCCGCAAGGAAAGTTTTCCGTTTACCCAGCGTCCCGCCGGAGCCGTTGGCAGAGTCGGCGGCCGGTTTGTCGGAAACAGAGACAACACACAAGGTTCTACATACCATCGTCCGGGGCAGGAAAAAACCGGAGGACGGCCTCCTTTCAATAAAACTTCGCGAACCGCACCGGCCGGCGGTTCAGGATTCCCTCCAAGGGGAGGAAGAAGCGGCGCAAGCGGCACCGGCTACGCAGGCGGCGGCAAACCCGGCTTCAGCGGAGGAGAAGCGCCTCCGCCCCTGCCGGATGGAAAAACAAAAAAATCCTTTAAAGCCAAAAAAACAGTTTACCAGCGAAAAGAACAGGAGATGGAGGAGAAACTCCTTCAGACCAAAAAAAAGATTACCCAGGTTACCAATCCAGTTCCTAAATCAATTGATATAATGGAAGTGGTTTCTGTTTCGGAATTAGCCAGGAAAATGAACCTGAAAGCTTCCGACCTGATCCAGAAACTTATGAGTATGGGAATGATGGTAACAATCAATCAGCAGATCGATGCAGAAACAGCAACCCTTCTGGCTTCCGAGTTCGGCGCCGATGTAAAAATTGTCAGCTTGTACGACGAAACGGTAATTGATACGGGAACCGACGATACTGCCACTATGGAAAGCCGTCCTCCTGTTGTAACAGTTATGGGGCATGTTGATCACGGGAAAACAAAACTGCTTGATGCAATCCGCAGCGCTGATGTTGTCTCAGGCGAGTTTGGCGGCATTACCCAGCATATCGGCGCCTATATGGTGGAAGCGCCTCACGGTGAAATTGCTTTTCTGGACACTCCCGGTCACGAAGCGTTTACCCGCATGAGAGCCCGCGGCGCCCAGGTAACGGATATTGTTATCCTTGTAGTAGCCGCCGATGACGGCGTTATGCCCCAGACGGTAGAGGCAATTAACCACGCCAGAGAAGCGGGAGTACCTATTATCGTTGCGGTAAACAAGATCGATAAAGCTGAAGCAAATCCCGACAAGGTTAAGAGCCAGCTTTCCGACCTTGGCCTTATGCCGGAAGACTGGGGCGGGCAAACAATGTTTGTGGAACTTTCCGCCCTTAAAAAAGAAGGCATTGATAAATTAATCGAAGCGATTTTACTGGAAGCAGAGATCCTTGATCTTAAAGCCAATTATAAACGAAGCGCCGAAGGAAAAGTGCTGGAATCCCGTATTGATCACGGAAGAGGAGTTGTCGCTACGGTGATCATAGAAAAAGGTACGCTTAAAGTAGGCGATTCCTTTGTTGCGGGGATCTGGCCCGGTAAAGTCAGGGCTCTTTTTAACGATCGCGGTGAAAAGGTTGAAGCTGCAACCCCCTCCATGCCGGTAGAGGTTCTGGGCTTTGAAGGAATTCCAAACGCCGGCGATCCGCTGCAGGTTGTTGATGACGAACGCAGTGCGCGCGGCGTTTCCGCCAAACGGCAGGAACTTAAACGTTTTGAAGATGCCAAAAACATCAGAAAAATCACATTGGACAATCTTCACCAGACAATCAGCGACGGCGCCATTCAGGAACTCAAAATAATTATCAAGGCAGACGTGCAGGGTTCGGCGGAAGCGCTGAGATCCAGCCTGGAAAGACTTTCCAATAAAGAAGTGCGTGTCCATGTAATTCAGGCGCTTCCTGGAGCAATCAACGAAGGTGATGTTGATCTTGCCGCTGCTTCCAATGCAATAATTGTCGGCTTTAATGTCCGGCCTATACCAAAAGCCAAAGCGCTTGCCGATCAGGAGCGGGTCGATATCCGCAAGTACAATGTCATTTACAAGGCAGTTGAAGAAATTCAACTGGCCCTTGAAGGGATGCTTAAACCCGATACCAAAGAAGAAGTTATCGCCACTGTAGAAGTAAGGGATACTTTTAAGGTTCCCAAAGCCGGAACCATAGCAGGCTGCTATGTTCTTACCGGTACAGTTAAACGAAACGCCCAGGTTAATGTAATCCGGGACGGCATTGTCATTCATACCGGAAAGATCGCAAGCCTTAAGCGATTTAAGGACGATGCCAGGGAAGTTGCTTCAGGTTTTGAATGCGGGTTGGGTATAGAAGATTTTGATAATATTCAGAATGGAGATCAACTTGAAATTTTTGAAATTGTCGAAATCGCACGGAAGCTTTCCAGCGGCACATGAACCCATTTCGTACCGACAGGGTAGGCAGGCTTATCCAGGAAAAAATAGGTGAACTCATCGTTGAAGGAAAGATAAAGGATCCGCGGGTCGATTCTTTTCTTACCATTACCAGAACTGATGTTTCCCGCGACTTGTCCTATGCCGATGTCTTTGTTTCCAGTTATAAAAGCGAAGCCGGCCTTGCAAAAGGTGTGGAAGGGCTTCAGAGCGCAGCAGGTTTTATACAGGCACAGCTTAATAAAACCATGCATATTCGTCATACGCCCCGCCTTCGTTTCCATGCCGATTTGGGTGTAAGAGACGGGTTTGATCTTGTGCAGAAAATCGAAGGGCTTGCGGAAAATATTAATTAAAACAGAACATTGTAATTTTGATGAATATTATAAAAAAATCTACGCAAAACGCTGGCAGCGCTTACGCGAAAGTATCCTTCTTCCCGTGGTTAGCGTCTCTTATAATGAAGGGCTCGCTTCTCCTTACTATTTGGACCGTGCTTCAATTCTGGCTGCCCTTTCATTACGTTTGCCAAAAGATGAAACTGCCTCATTAATTCTTGATGCTTGTGCTGCCCCGGGAGGTAAAACCCTGGTACTTGCGTCAAAAATGGGAAAAGAAACCAAACTTCTTGCCAATGAATATTCTTCCGAAAGATCCAGGCGGCTTACTGCGGTATTGGACAGGCATTTGGCTCCGGATCTGCGCAGTAGAGTTCTGGTTTCGGGTTTTAATGCTGCCGCTGCCGCCAGGCGGCACAGCGAGCTGGGCCGGTTTTCGTCTGTTTTACTGGATGCCCCCTGTTCAAGCGAACGTCATGTTATTCAAAGTAAGACTGCACTTGAAAAATGGACGCCTGCCAGGCCGCGTTGTCTTGCACAGCGGCAATGGTCGCTTTTGTCGGCTGCATTTCTTATGCTGGAAAGCGGCGGATCGCTTGTATATGCAACCTGTTCAATAAACCCGGAAGAAAACGATGGAGTTGCCGGACGCCTTCTTAATAAATACGGTAATAAAAAGCGTTCCGGCGAATCTGAATCATACTGTATTATGGACAAACCTGATTTTCCGGAAGGAGAAGAAACCGAATACGGCAGGCTCATACTTCCCGATACAGCAGAAGGCGCCGGACCATTGTATGTTGCACGGTTTAAAAAATCGAATTAGCCGTTAGAATTCCAGGAACATCTTTTCTATAGCCAAAGCAAGTCCGTCTTCGTCATTAACGGCGGTTACCCAGTCCGCTTTTTCTTTAAGTTCCGGAATGGCGTTTCCCATTGCAACCCCGAAACCAGCCGCCTGAACCATTGTTACATCGTTCAGATTGTCTCCAATTGCCATGATCCGTTCCATCGGTATAGCTCTGTACCGGGAAACAAATTTCAGGGCTTCTCCTTTGCAGATTCCCGCACTGGTAAATTCAATATTTAACGGCGCCGCCGCAGACAAGGTCAAATCCGGCCAGAGAGAGAATTCATCGAAACATTTTCTGCAATCGTCATCATACATAAAATTCATTGAAACTTTTACTATGCCGTCGCTCCATTCAATTAATTCTTCAAGATCGGCTATGGGAAGATCCCATTTTTCTTTGTATTCCTGTATATATGGTTTTGTAATTTCTGTTTCCCAGACAATGCCTTTATTGTCTGTAGCTCCCTGGATTCCAAAGCTTCCGTACGTTAATGCAAGCTGTTTTCTCCCTTCGGCAATGATCGACAGTGCTGTTTTTTTGGAAATATTCTTTGAAAAAAGCAGTTCTTTTTTTGATAAATCATAAACATTGGCACCGTTGTCGGTTATTACACAGGGAAAAACAGAAAACCCGAATTCATCTATCAGGTTGTTCATCTCTTTTGGAAGCTCATACATAGAACGCCCTGTACATGGAACAAGCTTTATCCCCATTTCGTGAGCTTTGCTTAAAGCAGAATAATTCCTTTCACTGATTGTTCTGCTGCTGTTAAGAGTCGTTCCGTCCAAATCAAAAGCAATTAATTCCAAAGGCATGCACACACCGCCTCCTGGCGGTGAACTATAATAATTTCCTTGCGCTCGCGGCCCGAAGGGACGCATGTTTATAGTTTAAACCAGAGCGGAAACCAATTCAATATAACGTTCTCCTTCTCCGCGCATAAAATCACCGGAAAGAGCTTCATAATCAAAATTATCCCATGCATCAATATCGGCCAAATAACCTTCAAGGCAATTAATATAACCGAAGCATTCCACCGGCTTTTTTTCTTTAAGGATCAGTGCCAGCGAGGAAAAAAGTTCAAAAGGCGAACAGACAATTACAGAATCATTAATCCTTAATATGCCTGTTTCGACAGTTTTATTTTCCGATTTTTCAATTTCTTCTTTATTGCCTGATTTAAGCAGAGCTATTTGAGCTCCTTCTACCAAAGAAGCTGCTTTTCGCAATATGGCTGTACCGGCATTTTGACTTTTTAATTCTTCCAGATTTTTTAAAGCATTTTGCAGGTTTATTCCTGCACTTTGAGTGTCAGACGGTATTGCCTTTTTAAGGGAAAAAGAATGATAATTCAGTTCTGCTTTTTCCAAAGGCAGGAACAATCCTTTTTTTATTCCTTCAAGCGCTTCGAGAATGGTATTTGCATACCGGTTACATTCGCTAAAACTGCTCTCCTGCCGTGTAAAACGTGTACTCATGTCCCCGGCCGAACCATTAATAAATACAACCATATCGTATCCGCCGGGTACACCTTCCAGTTTTTCTGCAACTGCCCCGGGGAAATCGGCGCTTAATAACAAGTTTTCGCTGCTCAGCACCGTAGGATGGCAGCAAAGGTTATACAGCAGTATTTTTTTCTGGTCGAGCCGGTTGAATTCCATTGTAAAAAGAGAGGTATCACAGGGAATATCTGCTCTCCGGCGGTTCATTCCAATCCCTTCGGCAGTTCCCCGGTTTATTCTGACATTGGTTTCCACACAGTTTTTGCTTGCTTCAACAACAGCCTCGACACTCTTTTCTGCTACAAGATTTACGAGATCCGGGTTGCTGTCGCCAAAAAGATAAACAAGTTCCTGGCTTAGCCCGCTTTCTATATTAAAAAATCCGCCAAACCCTGAATGAGTATGAGTTGCACAAATCAGAATCCGGTTTTTAACCGGCCCTTTATACCCGGACATAGGCTCTTCCAGAGCACTGTATATTTTATCCAGGCATAATCTGTCCAGGCCAAGCAGATCCAGTTGGAGTATTACAACCGGTCCGTGTTTTGAATCTTCAAGGTACAGAGCGCGTACATACAGATTATCATGGACACCCTGTGAAATCCTGTTTGGTACAAAGTAACCGGCCATGGGAACCGGAAAACCGGGAGTAATGTCTTTTCGCGCAAAACCAAGTTTAATCATAATGTATCCTTTTTAAATACAATACCTGCATCTTTTCGTGCGGTATCAGTAAGGGTGGAAATAGCCAGGCTATTTTTAAGAGGTTCATCACAGCATAAAGGATCTCCGCTTTTCCAGTCTTCAAGAAAATCCAGAAGCTCATAATAAAGGACATTTTCGTATTCTTGTTCATTGAATTGTTCGTTTTTGTCTTTGGTAATCAGGGAAAAACCCGAACGAAGTCCTCCGGCAGTGCTTTCGCTTGTAATATAACCTTTTTCTCCCTGCAGCTGGATATAATTCCGGCTTTCGCTATCCTTGGTAGCGCTGGCTGTTGCAATAATTCCGTCGTAAAGAAAAACCAGAACTCCGGAAAGATCGATGCCGTTTTCCGCTTTGTTTGCAAAATATTTAAGCTCTTTGGGAATTCCGAAAAGATGGTAAAGGAAAACAATGTTATAGTAATTTAAATCCATTAATGCGCCGCCGGAAAACTCCGGGTTAAAAAGATTGGGAATGTTACCGCTGAGAAAAGCGTTGTACCGGCTTGAAAATTGGGAAAAAGTAAGCTGAATAAGGCGGAGTTTCCCGATTTCACCGATTTTTTCTTTTAACTTCCGGAAATTGGGAAGATGAGGCGTTGTAATTGCTTCGAACAAAAAGAGTTTTTTTTGTTTTGCAAGGATTATCAGTTCCTGTAACTCGGCAGTATTGGAAACAAAGGGCTTTTCGCAGATCACATTTCGTCCCGCATTAAGCGCATCTTTTGTCCATTCGTAATGGAGGGAATTGGGAGCGGCAATATAGATAAAGTCAAGGCTGGAATCAGAAAGAAATTCGTTTTTATCTGTATACCATTTGGAAAGTTGATGCTTTTTTGCAAAAGCTTCAGCGTTGCCGGAAGTCCTGGAATAACAGGCTTTTATTTCCGCCTTGTTTGTTTTTACCGCTGCATCAATAAACCTATCTGTAATAAAATTAGTCCCGACCGTCCCTATGATCATTTTCGTTCCTCATAATCTTTCATGGTTTCCCTGAATGTTTTAAGAACCATTCCCTTGTTGTAGTGGGCGTCAAGATATTTTACTTCGATTTTGGAATCTTTTTCGTAATCCTGTACTGTTTTCATAAGATTAGGCAGGCTTCCAATCATTGCATTGGGAATAATAAAAATCTGGGCCGGGTTCAATTCATCATAAGTAACATAAACCGATCCGGAAGGGATCTCTTCCGTGTCTTTGTTCATCTTTTCCTGGAATTTCTTTTCCAGAGCTTCATGCCGGGCGTTGTATAATGTCCCTTCAAATTCATAGATCCAATAATTCCTGAAGGAAGTATCCCGCATAGCCATAAGTTTTTTGCCGCCTTTAATGTTCATCAGGGCGATTTTTCCGTTTTTTGCCATTTTGCCAATAATTTTTTTATCCCAGTTTTCTTCAAGATACCGGAAAAAAAATGCCAGAAAAATAGAACCGGCAATAAATACCAAAACCTGCCAGCGAACATATTCGGGATGTAGTTTGGAAACAATTAAGATCCCTGCAAAAAGAGCGGCAATTACCAGTAAAAAAAGCAGTAAAACTTTATTTAAAGTTTTAGCAATATAAACCTGCATCAAGTTACAATAATTTTGATTTTCTCAGCGCCGCCAAAAAATCCGATGTTTCGTTGTGCGGCATGATCTGGGATGTAAGCTTGCCGCCGTTCATTTCTGCTATCTGCTGATACACCTGGGCATCTTCTTTTGTAGCCGCAATGGATTTAGTTACCATCACATATTTAGTTCCCGCTATTGGCGCCGCATTTCCAACATTAATTTCTTTGATTTTTACGCCGGTTTTCATAATCTCCAAAGCATCCTGCGGGAATTTTGCAATGATAAAAATATTTTCGTCCTGATGTTCTTTTTCGTACTTCAGGGCTTCGGCAATGGTAAAAACCAGCACATTGGAACCCCGCGCTGCCAAAGGCAGGGCCATTTTTTGAATCGGATCGTTGGCGACCTTGTCGTTGCAGACTATGATTGCTTTGGCATTAATATATTTAAGCCAACCGACAGCAACCTGTCCGTGTATAAGGCGATTATCGATCCGTAAATGAGTAATCATGGTTTATCCTTTTTGGGAAGCCATAAGTTCATTTACATCAACCATGGCATCCTTTGCTTCCGCCATTACATCCCTGGCTAAGACAGCCAAATCCGAAGTTTCTTCCCTAATATTTATCAGGGAATACAACATGGGCAGCGAAAGCCCTGTCATCATTCTTACTTTGTCCCCAATTGAGTACATTGCCCGGTTACATGGGGTGCCGCCCAGCATATCTGCCAGGATAAACACCCCGTCTCCGGTATCAGCTGCCTTTACGGCCGCCTCTATTTTTTGCTGAAATTCATCAGGATTGTCATCGGGCCATAGGGTAAGGCTCGTAACATTGTCCAACTGGGGAACCAGCATGGAGGCCGACGACAAGATACCTTTCGCCAGGTCTCCATGACTGATTAGTACAATTCCAACCATTAGGCTGTCAACAACCCCATTGCACCCAGGATAAAGGTAATTACTGCAATAATGCAAATTACCTTTACCGGAGTAAGACGGCAGGTCTTTAGCATCCAGTAACAGAACGCTACCAATCCAAGAGGAAGGAGGTAGGGTATCAGCCCATCCAGTAATGCCTGCAGACTAAAAGGATCACCTACCGGTTGTCCGTCCATAATCTGCTGGTAGGTTATGTTGAATTTCAAACGGGCCAGCATACTGGGGACAAATCCTCCGATAACGGTAAGCCCCAGGATCTGGGCCGCGTCACGAAGCAGGTTAAAGTCGCTCTGACCGCTCATGTCTTCTACAATCTTTACCGATTGCTTATATCCCCACCAGAAGAAAGGCCACCTTGCCCAGAAATAAACAAGGAAGGGGATTATCAAAACGGGAATTGCCAAAAGGTTTCCGGGGTACGGACCTGCCGCAATGGCGGCGGAAATAAGGTACGCAAAGGGCTGTACCAGGGCGCCCTGAAGGGTGTCGCCGATACTGGCCATTGGGCCCATGAGGGCTACCTTAATCGAATCCGACATATCCTTCTGATATTTTTCTTCCAGGGCTACCGAAGCGCCGAAGATAATCGCCGAAGTACCGGGATGGCTGTTGTAGAACTGCATGTGCCGTTCAAGATTTTCGCATACCTCATCCTCGGAAGAGTACAGTTCTTTCATGACCGGAATCATGGAATAGGCAAAGCCGGATGCCTGCATACGTTCGTAATTCCAGCACCATTGAAGGGTCCAGTTATGCCGGAAAACAGATTTCTTAAGAGCCCCTTGTGAAAGTTTTTGATTAGTCTGTGCCATGATTACACACCTCCCTTAGCAAGGTCTTTCTTGCCTTTCATATAGAGGCCTGCAGCTGCAACTCCGATAATTGCCAGCGCAACCGTGGGAAGCCCAAGGAAGGCAAAAAGCACATACCCGGCGAGCATGTAAGGCCAATAGGTAGTAATTTCCATATAGGAAAGGAGGAGGGCAAAGCCGACTGCCGGGAGTGATGCCCCAACAACCGCTAACCCCCGCTGAAGCCATGCCAGTTGAGCGATATTATCAGCCAATACCTGATATTGGTTGATAAAAAGCATCCCGATAAACACAGGAATGGCACGGGAAAGCGCCCAGGGAATTGTCCCTGCCAGATGCCAGCGCTGGAAAGAAGCAACGTTACGTTTTGCCAGAGCAGCATCGCCTCCGTGCTGGAATACCGTGGTGGAAGCCCTGCCCAGGATGTCGAAAAGGGACATGAGGAGGGCAATTGCAGCGACTACCGGAAGTGCGGTGTCTACGGCAAGTCTCATTTCCGCCGGACCTGCGCCCCTTGCTAAGGTTTGAGAGGCCATGAATACACCGAATATGGCCCCGATGCTGAAATCAGGCATGGTTGCGCCGCCATAGGTGTAGAACCCAATCGCCATTAAGGCACAAATTGAGCCGACATACAGCCCCAGTTCAAGGTTGCCAACAAAAGCGCCCGCTATCACACCATAGAATAAAGGCGCCCACATGTTAAAACCGAGGCCGACAACTACAATACTTACACCGGTTATGAGTGCTAGAATAAACGCCAAGCCCATCTTTTTCTCCTTATATAAAAAATAATTGGGCAAAAAAGCCCAAAAAACTCTGATTGAAGTATATCACAGCCTAGGTATATGTCAATAAAATTGTTATTTTTGAGGCAAAAATGGCTGTCCTGAAACAAAAACCTTTTTTATTTGGATATTATCATCGAAAATGACCAAATCGGCGTCTTTTTCCGGAACAATGCTTCCTTTTCGTTTGTCTATGCCCAGAATTCTGGCCGGGTTCAGTGAAGCAGCCCGTACCGCATGACAAATGCTTGCTCCAGCCAGTTTTACCATATTTCTGACCGCCGTATCCAGAGAAAGGGATGAACCGGACAAGCGGCCATCTTCCAGCCGTATTACTCCGTCCTTGACAATTACAGTGTCCCCGCCCTTTTCGTAACGACCGTCCGGAAGACCTCCCGCAATTACCGAGTCGCTGATAAGAATGATGCGGTCCGGCCCTTTAAGCTTGTAAATTAAAGAAAGAACCACAGGCGCCACATGTATACCGTCGGCAATCATCTCACAATAGATGCGATTGTCGTCCAATACCGCTCCCAGGATACCAGGTTCCTGGTGAGAAAGGGCTCGCATGCCGTTAAAGGTATGTGTCGCCAGCGTAATTCCATGCCCTATCCCTGCCAGGGTTTCGTCATACGTTGCATTACTGTGGGCAGCAGTAACAACTATTCCCCTTGCCGAAAAAAAGCGTATCCATTCTTCCGCACCGGGCAGCTCCGGTGACAGGGCAACAACTTTGAGGGCTTCACCGGCGGCTTCAGCAAGGGCATTAAGATCTTCTCCGGTAAGTTCGGTTTTTAAGTACCTGGGATTATGGGCGCCTCTTTTTTCCATAGAAAAAAAGCTGCCTTCAGAATAAATTCCTAAATAGTGAGCGCCTTTTGCTTTGTTATTTTCGATTGCTGCCGAAGCTAATCTTTTGTTTTCTTCTTTGTAATAATCTGCAAGAAACCGGATTGATTCCAGACTTTTTTTCCAGGGTATTGAAGATGTACCAGCCAAAAAACCCGTAACCCCATGCTCTGCATGACATTTTGCAATGGTTTCCATAGATGTAACTTTTCCGTCCATTGCATCACATCCAAGACGCCCGTGGTTATGGATGTCGATAAAACCCGGCGAGATGTATTGTCCGTCACAGTCAATTATTTGCGGTTGATAATCATTCCATTCAGAAGGGAAGGGCGGTGCCAAACTCTCAGCTTCATTAACTTCTTTTATAATCCCGTTTTCAACAAGAACATTACCCGGTACAACACGGTCAGGAAGCACCAGTTTACAATTACAAAAAACATACGGTGAACTCATTCCTGTTTTTCTCCAAGACCGCTTTCTATAAATGAAACAAGGGCGTCCACCGCTTCTTTTTCGTCCTCTCCATCCGCCGCCAGTTCAATCTCAACTCCTTTTCCCACTCCCAATGACAAAACAAAAGCAATGGATTTGGCGTTAACCGGATCATCATCTTCATCAAGCCGTCTGATCGTAATTTTTGATTTATACTTTGCAGCTTCGTGAACAAAATCCGATCCGGGCCTGGCATGAAGGCCGGATGCATTAATTACTTTTACAGTTTTTTTATACATGTTTCCTCCCCAAGAATTATAGGCGCTTATCCGTCAGGTATGTTTTTATTTTTTCGGCGGTTTCAAATTCAAGCACTTTACGGGCAATCTCTTCCGCCCTGGTAACAGTAAACCCTGATATAATGCGTTTAACATTTGGCACTGAAGCTGCCCCCATACTGAGTTTCCTTATCCCAAAACCAATCAGGACGGGAACGGCAAGAGGATCTCCGCCCAGTTCACCGCAGATTGAAATTGGTTTACCGGCATTGGAAAAAGCTTCAATTGTTTCCTTTAGCAGTCTGAACATTGCCGGATGATAGCTCTGATAGTAAGGTTCCACCATCCCGTTCATCCTGTCTGCTGCGCACAGATACTGGCACAGATCATTTGAGCCAATGCTGGCAAAATCAACTTCTTTTGCAGCTATATTTGCCATAAGTGCAATAGAAGGTATTTCGATCATAATGCCCAGTTTAAAATTACCGCAGGATTTCCCTTCTTTTTTCAGGTTATCCCGAACAGAAAAAATAAAATCCTTTGCCTTGCGTATATCATCTATTGACCCGACCATCGGAAGCATAATCCAAAGATTGCCGTATTCTGATGCACGCAGGCATGCTCTTATCTGAGTTGTAAAAATATCCGGATAGGTAAAGCATAATCGTAATGCGCGGTTTCCCAGGAAAGGGTTATCTTCTTTGGGGAGTTCCATGCTTTGCAGTGTTTTGTCTCCCCCTATATCCAGCGTACGCAGAATAACAGGTTTTTTTCCAAACCGCTCCAGAACCTTTTTATATACAGAAAACTGTTCCTCTTCTCCCGGAAGATCATTACGGCCCATATAAAGAAATTCGGTACGGAACAAACCAACCGAATCAGCGTAACCGGCAGCTTCCAGTTCTTTTTCATCTGCATTGGCAATATTTACCGCTATGTCAATTTTTATATTGTCTTTGGTACAGGCATCAATATACCGGAAGCTTTCGGTTGCTTCACGTTCCTTGTGCCATGCATCAGCTTTTTTTGTGTAATCTTCAACTATGGTTTTTTCCGGATCAAGATAGATTTTACCTTTATCAGCATCAACAACAACCGTCTGATTTTGCTTTACGTTGTCCAGAAGTTCCTGTATGCCTAACACCGCAGGAATTCCGTAACTCTTTGCAATTATTGCCGAATGAGAAGTAAGTCCTCCCGTTTCGGTCAGAATGGCCAAAACCCTGGACGGATCCATAGAAGCCGTATCAGACGGCAAAAGCTCTTTTGCAGCAATAATTACAGGCTTTTCCAGTACGGAGAGCCCTTCATTGTTTCTGCCATGCCATAATCGCAGCAGCCTGCCGCGCACATCTTCAAAATCAGCAGCCCGTTCCGCGATGAGCGGATCTTTGGCTTTCTTAACCATTCGTAAAAAGGTTTCGTATATTTTATATATTGCCCAATCTCCGGTCCAATGTTCGTTCTGTATTTTATCGGGAATTTCTTCGTTTATGGCAACATCGTTAACGATATCCTGGTGAGCTCTGAAAATCTTTGCCTTTTCAGGATCTTTTATTTCCATCGCAAGAAATATCTGTTCAAGTTCATCCAGAGCTTTTGTCTTAACAGTCTCATAACGATCCAATTGGGATCGTTCTTCTCCGGGCGGACATATATTTTTTTCAGGAATAATTTGAAATCCGCTGTAAACGTGAATCGTTCCAACGGCAATTCCCGGGGATACGCCGTTTCCGGTTAAGATCGTCATGAGTATTTTTTATCCAGGGCCATAAGTTCTTCCGCTGAACTAACTTTAAGCAAATCCGCGCAGAGTTCTTCGTTGGTCAGCATCTTCCAGAGTTTTCTCATATTTTTTAAATGTTCTTCCGAGTCTCTTGCTGCCAATGTAAAAAAAACAGAAGCATCTTTTTCACGGTTGTCTTTGCTAAAGGAAACAGGTTCTGCAAGTTTCATAAATGCAATAGCCGTACCATGTGCGTGTTCTGAATTTTTCATTGCATGAGGAAGGGCAAATCCGGGCATAAGTACAATATAAGGCCCCATCTCATTAACTGCAGCAATAATCTCGTCGGCATATTCCGGGCTGATGGTTCCTTCTTTAATTAATAGCTTGCAGCTCTGCCTGATTGCATCTTCCCAATTTTCAGCTTTTTCTGCAAATTGAACGCGTTTATTTTTTATAATTTCTCCCAGTAACACGTTCTTCTCCTTAATTTTATTTTAATTTTCTTTTTTCAAATAAACAAGGAAAAAGGACAGTCCATGCAAATTGAACTGTCCTTTTCCACCTTAGGTTATTTCAAAACCAACAGAGTTTTGAAAATGGCTCGCCTGTATAAAAAAGGCTTGCTTTATTGGGCCATACCGAAAATGCCCCCGACAAATCGTGCAATTGGCCCGAAGAGGGAGAAGTCGTTACCGCCGAATATCAGCATCCAGTTCTGTATGGTTCCGGAATAGACAATGGCAGAAACGCCGACTATAGCAACCATAACAATTGCTGCGCATATAGTGCCTATTATACAGCCTCTTAGTCCTCCCTGACCTTCGCCGATAACCGCAGCGGTACCGCATTCAAAGAATGACGTAATTACAAGGGGGATAAGAATGATCCCGAATACATTAAGAGTATTGCAGACAAGGATCAATATTGTGGAAACGATCATGGCTACGACAAAGCCGATAATTACCGCATTGGGTTTATAGTTAAAAATTACCGGACAGTCCAGAGCGGGAATTGCATTGGGTACAAGTTTGTCGGAAATACCTTTAAATGCAGGCACAATCTGGCTGATCAGCATTCTTACACCGGTA